>Ga0082335_1001424_pt1 | contig 50854 bp, 38 predicted proteins | sample Subgrocontami58m_FD_72375 | JGI IMG/M metagenome (GOLD analysis project Ga0082335, IMG submission 72375) | Subsurface groundwater microbial communities from S. Glens Falls, New York, USA - GMW37 contaminated, 5.8 m (SPADES assembly) (version 2) ... | reverse complement strand
CGATTTCGTGAAGCTCGCCGAGAGTCAGGGCGTGAAGGGACAGCGGGTGACGAGCGCGAGCGACATCGCGGCAGCCCTGAAGAAGGGCACGGCGGCCACGCGCAGCGGCAACCCCTACCTCATCGAGTTCGTCGTCTCGCGCATCGGGGGCGGCGCCAACTCGACGTGGTATCAGAAGGTCAAACCCGGCGGCATCGGGTCAGGCACCGCCAGCGTGCTGTAGCGCAGGTCTTCAGACCTGCCTCATATCGCCGCAAAGGCGAGGCAGGCCCAGCCGGCGAGAAACAGGAGCCCGCCGATCGGCGTGATGGCGCCGAGGATGGTGACGCCGGTCATCGCGAGCAGATAGAGGCTGCCCGAAAACAACACGATGCCGGCTGCGAAGCACCAGCCGGCGGTCTGGATCAGCCAGCCGCTCATGCGGCCCATGATCGCGGAGGTGAGGATCAGCGCGAGCGCATGGTACATGTGGTACTGCACACCGGTCTGGAAGACCGCCATCATCTCCGGCGGCAGGCGCCCGCGCAGTCCGTGTGCGCCGAAGGCGCCCAGCGTCACGCCGAGAAACGCCGCCACCGCGCCCACCAGCAGAAACGTTCGATCCATGGCCAACCATTCTAGCTCGTGCCGTCTGGTTCGCCGTCGAGCTTGGGTTTCGGTCCGCTCCATGACAAGTCAGGCGCGCTGGCGATAGATTCGTTGGCACGTGATGATCCGCCAGTGTGAGCCGGCCGAGCTCGATGACATCTGCGCCGTGGTCAACGACGCAGCCACAGCGTATCGCGGGGTGATTGCCGCGGACCGTTGGAAAGACCCGTACATGTCCGGGGAAGAGTTGCGTCGCGAGGTGGATGACGCGGTTCAGTTTTGGGGGTATTTCGAGGACGGGCGGCTCCTTGCCGTCATGGGGCTCCAGCATGTTGGCGATGTCGCGCTGATCCGGCATGCCTACACTCGTACCGCGAATCAGGGGACGGGAATAGGCACGGCGCTTCTCGCCCACCTTCGGTGTCAGACCGATCGCCCCATGCTCGTGGGGACCTGGAAGGCCGCGACCTGGGCGGTCAGGTTCTATCAGGGGCACGGGTTCCGGCTCGTCAGTGCGCCGCACAAGGACCGATTGTTGCGACGCTACTGGACGGTTCCCGAGCGGCAGATTGAAGAATCGGTCGTCCTAGCCGATGCGCGTTGGTGAAGCGCAGCAGGCTATGACCTCCGGCTGCACAGACGGCGCCGCACGAACATCTTTCACATACAGCCGTGGCGCAACGGGTGTAAGGTGTGGGTCATCCGCGCCTCGCTCCACCGTGCGCGATTCACGGGGTGCTCGGCGTCGTTCACCACCGGCTGAGCGGACGCACGGCGCCGCAGGCGAGCCGGAGCCGTTCAACGGCGGAACAACGAATCTGTTAGCGAGCCGATGGCTGGAGGAACACATGCGAACCTTCGCGACATTGACACTGGTGGGGTTACTGATCGGCGGCGTGGCTGGTCATCGGGTCGCGGCGGTCAGCGTTGCCGCCGAGCGCACTGCCACGATGAGCCAGCTCACGGACCGAGACAAGGAAAGCCTGCTGCAGGCGTTCGCCGACGCCTGGAACCGTCACGATGTGGATGCGCTGATGTCGATGATGACGACCGACTGTGTCTTTGAGGCTTCGGGCGGCAACGTTGTCGACGGCGAAAGACACGAGGGGCAACGCGCGGTGCGGGCTGCGTACGCCGCCGTGTTCGCGCTGTATCCGGATGCGCACTGGGGTAATGCTCGACACTTCGTGACCGGCGATCGAGGCGTGTCGGAATGGACATTCACCGGAACACTGAAGGACGGCAAGCGAGTCGAGGTCACCGGCTGCGATGTGTTCACGTTCCGGAACGGCAAGATTGCGATAAAGAATTCATTCCGAAAGAATCGACCTCCGATTGGCTGACACGAGAGCGCAAACCCACCGCCGTCTGGCGAGAGTCGGGAAATGCAGAGGATCGGGCACTATGAGCATCACCCGTCGGGCGCTCTTGACCGGCGCCGCGCAATTGGCGGCAGCGGCGGGCGCCGTGACGCTCAACGCGGGGCGTCCGGAAGCTGCCGTGCTCCAAACGCCGGACGGTACCCTTCCTGCCAGGCGCGCCTTCGCGATTCCGCCGGGCCAGACCTACCTCAATAGCGCCTTCATTCATCCCCTTCCACTGGTCGCTGCGAAGGCGGTGAGCCGGTACCTCGAGACGCGCACGTTCAGCCGCGAGCGGTGGAGCGGGGACGAGCTGGCCGCGAAGGTGCGGGCGCAGTTTGCGGCCCTCATCAACGCCACGCCCGCCGAGATCAGCCTGGTCGAGAGCACCAGCCGGGGCGAGAACCTCGTCGTCAACGGCTTGGGCGTGCCGGCGAACGAGGGCAACGTCGTCACCGATGCCCTGCACTTCGAGGGCTCGCTCGTCTTGTACGGCGAGCTTCAGAAGCGCGGTCTCGATGTCCGCATCGTGCGGCCGCGCGAGTGGCGCATCGATCTCTCCGACATGGAGAAGGTCGTGGACCGGAAGACCAGGCTCATCGCGGTGTCGCTGGTGTCCTGGTACAACGGCTTTCAGCACGACCTCGAGCGTGTCTGCGAGCTGGCGCACGCTCACGGTGCCTGCGTCTACGCCGACATCGTCCAAGCGGCGGGCAACACGCCGATCGACGTGCGCGCGACCGGGGTGGACTTCTGCGCCTGCTCGAGCTTCAAGTGGCTGATGGGGGATTTCGGGCTGGGGTTCCTCTACGTTCGCGAGGGGCTGCTCGACACGGTGATTCGCCGCTCTGAGTACGGGTACCAGCAGGCGGACACGTCGCTCCATTACCTTCCCTCGGATCCGCCCGCGAGCACTCCGGTGACGTGGACGCTGCGCGCGGACGCCAGCGCGCATTTCCAGGTGGGGACCTACGGACAGGGCGCGGTCAACGCGCTCGCCGAGTCGCTCGCCTATCTGCAGCGCGTCGGCGTCGAGAAGATCCAGGCGCATCGCCAGCCGCTCCTGCGGCGCCTGCACGAGGAGATGCCGCGGCTGGGGTTCACGTCGATCACGCCGCCTGCCACCACCTCCGCGATCATCGCCTTCACCGCGCGCGATGCGGAAAGGCGTTTCGGCGCTCGCCTGAAACGGGCAGACGTGTCCGTCAGCCTCAGCGGTGAGCGTCTCCGGATCTCGCCGTCGTTTTTCAACGACGCGCGGGATATTGATGTGCTGCTGAGCGCCTTGTCGTAAAGGTGGCCCTGGGTGGGTCTAACACGTCATCAGGACGCCGGCAGCGCGAAGGCGACGATGCTGCTGCCGGACGCCGCGCCGTTCTTGCCCCCGCCGCAGACGATCACGACATACTGCCTGCCGTTGACGGTGTAGGTGGACGGCGTCGCGTTGCCGGCAGCCGGCAGCATCGTTTCCCAGAGCAGCTTTCCGGTGAGCTTGTCGTACGCGTGGAACTTCCTGTCGAAGTTCGTCGCGCCGATGAAGAGCAAGCCGCCGGCGGTGACGATGGGCCCGCCGTAGTTGTCGCTGCCGGTGTTCGTCATGCCCTTCGCGGCCAGCTCGGGGAACTCGCCGAACGGAATCTTCCAGCGGATCGCGCCGGCGTTGAGATCGATCGCGTTGAGCGTGCCCCACGGCGGCGTGATGGCGGGATACCCGTCGGGATCCTGAAAGATGCTCTCGCCGTCGCTGCGGTATTTCAGCCAGCCCGGATCGCTCGTGAGCCTCGGATCCCGCCCCTTGTCCACGCCGGTGACCAGAAACTCGACGAGATCGTTGATGTTGCGCGCGCCCATGTCGGGGAAGGCCGGCATGCGGCCGGTACCCTGCCGGATGAGCGCGGCGATCTCGTCGCGCGAGCGGCGATCGCCGACGCCCTCGAGCGGCGGCGCCGACGGCGATCCCTTGCGATCCTCACGGTGGCAGGTGGCGCACTTGCTGTTGTAGAGCGAGGTGTCGTTGTTCGGGATCAGCTTCACGATCCACGGCATCTCGTTCGAGTTGACGTAGAGGAGCGCCGAGTCGGGATCGAACGCCGCACCGCCCCATTCGGCGCCGCCGTCGACGCCGGGAAAGATGATCGTCCCCTCGAAGGAGGGCGGCGCGAGGAAGCCGGTCGAGTACTTCCTGAACCGCTCCAGCACGGCCGCGTGCGCTTCGGGCGTGCGCGTGGTGAGCATGTCCTCGGTGAGCCCCTGCCTCGTGAAGGGCGGCGGCTTCACGGGGTACGGCTGCCGCTCGGACAGCCGCTCGCCGTCGATCGCCGACGGCGGCACTTTTCGCGATTCGATCGGAAACAGCGGCGCGCCAGTGCGCCGATCGAGAACGTAGACGTACCCGTACTTCGTGATCTGCGCGACCGCGTCCACCTTGCGGCCGTTGCGCGTGACGGTGACGAGGTTCGGCGACGCGGGGAAGTCGTAGTCCCACACGTCGTGCCTGATGCCCTGGAAATGCCAGATGCGGCGGCCGGTGCGTGCGTCGAGGGCGAGCACGCAGTCGGCGAACAGGTTGTCGCCGTGCCGCGTCACGCCGTAGAAGTCGAAGGACGCCGAGCCGGTCGCGGCGAACACCATTCCGAGCTTCGCGTCAACGGTCACGCCCGCCCACGCGTTCGCGCCGCCCGAGATCTGGTAGGCGTCCTTCGGCCACGTGTCGTACCCGAGCTCGCCCGGCTGCGGAATCGTGTGGAAGATCCAGCGCAGCTTGCCGGTGTTCACATCGAACGCGCGGATGTGACCCGGGGAGCCCGGCAGCGTTTCCGGCACCGAGCTGCCCATGATGAGCATGTCCTCGAAGACCACGCCGGGCGTGCTGGCGCTGACGCTCAGCTTCTCCGCAGGCTGACCGAGCCCCTCGCGCAGGTCGATCCGGCCATCGGCGCCGAAGGATCTGACGGGCGTCCCGGTGTCCTTGTAGAGCGCCCACAGGACACTGCGGTAGGTGACGAAGACGCGATCCGTGTGCACGGTGACGCCGCGATGGCGGAAGCGCGCGCCCGGCGCGGCGCCGCCGCTCGGGTCGAACCTCCAGATCTCGCGCCCGGTCGCCGCGTCCACGGCGACCACCTTCAACGTCGGCGTCGTCGCGTAGAGCACACCCTCGACGACGACCGGGTTGCTCTGCATCTCCGAGCCCGTGAACGCGTCGTGCGAATCGTAGGTCCAGGCGACCTGGAGCCTCGACACGTTCTCGCGGTTGACCTGCGCGAGCGGGGAATACCGGATGTTGTCGACGCCTCCGTTGATCGGCCAGTCGGCGTCACCTGGCGACAGGGCGGAGATCAGCGGTCCGAGCAGGCAGAGGGCGGCCGAGCTGAAGATGACGCGTGGTGTGATTCTCATGAGAGCAGCTCGCGCAAGGCCGTGTCGATTCTTCAGGCGAGCGTCGCCCCGTAATCCTCGTACGTGCCCTTGAAGTCCTGAATCGCGCGGCCGTCGAAGTGCCACACGCGCGTGCCGACTTCCTCCATCAGGTCCTCGTCGTGCGTCACGAGGAACACCGTGCCCTCGTACTTCTGCAGCGCGACGTTCAAGGCGTTGATCGACTCGAGATCGAGATGGTTGGTCGGCTCGTCGAGGACGATCACGTTCGGTTTCTGCAGCATGATGCGGCAGAAGAGCAGGCGCGCCGTTTCGCCGCCGGAAAGCGCTTCGGTGGGCTTCAGCCCTTCTTCGCCGCTGAATAGCATCTGGCCGAGCAGGCCGTGGATGTCCTGGCGCGACGCGTCGGGATCGAACTGGTGCAGCCACTCGACGGCGGTGAAGCCCTTCTGGATCACGCCCGTGTGATCCTGCGCGAAGTAGCCGATCGACACTTCGTGCCCCCAGCGCAGCGTGCCGGCATCGCTGTCGGCGGGCGAGGGGGGCAGGCCCGGCGCGTCCGACAGCAGCGCCCTCAGCAGCGTTGTCTTGCCGAGGCCGTTCCGCCCGACGAGGACGATCTTCTCGCCGCGGTTGACGATCGCGCTGAAGTCGGTGACGACGTCGAGGTCGCCGAAGGCCTTGCTCACGCCTTTCGCCTCGAGCACGACGCGACCCGACGGCCGGTTCATCGTGAACTTGATGTACGGGCGCTGGATGTTCGACCGCGCCAGCTCGGTCGTCTGCAGCCGCTCGACTTCTTTCTTGCGCGACATCACCTGGCTCGCGCGCGTGCCGGCCGAAAACCGCGCGATGAAATCCTGGAGCTGCTCGATCTTCTTCTCGCGCTGCGCGTTCTCGCTCTCGACGCGGGAGCGGATCTGCATCTTGGCGAGCACCATGTCGTCGTACCCGCCGGTATAGGTGATGATCGTCTGGTAGTCGATGTCCGCGATGTGCGTGCAGACGGCGTTCAGGAAATGGCGGTCGTGCGAGATGACGATGAGCGTGCCTTCGAAGCGGACGAGGAGCTCGCGCAGCCAGTGGATCGAGTCGAGGTCCAGGTGGTTGGTCGGCTCGTCGAGGAGCAGCGCCTGGGGGCGGCCAAAGAGCGCCTGCGCGAGCAGCACGCGCACCTTCTGTCCGCCCTGCAGTTCCTCCATCTTTCGCTCGTGCAGCGCGTCCGGGATGTCGAGGCCCTGGAGCAGAATCGCGGCCTGGCTCTCCGCTTCGTACCCGTCCTCGTCGCCGACGATCCCCTCGAGCTCGCCGAGGCGCATGCCCTCGGCGTCGGTCATCTCGGCCTTCGCGTAGAGGAGCTCGCGTTCTTCGAGCGCGCTCCACAGGCGGCGGTTGCCCATGATCACCGTGTCGATGACGCGGAACGGGTCGAACGCGTACTGGTCCTGGCGCAGGATGCCCAGCTTGCTCGGGCAGACCACGATGCCGCGCTGCGGCGGCAGCTCGCCGGTGAGCAGCTTCATGAACGTGGACTTGCCGGCGCCGTTCGGGCCGGTGAGGCCGTATCGCCGACCGGTCGTGAAGGTCGTCGTCACATCGTCGAAGAGGACCTTCGACCCGAACCGCATCGACACACCCTGAACTGCAATCATAGACAGTGACCTGACGCTGAGGAATCTTGCCGGAGGATCCAATCATTATACCGCGAGCCGGCCGAGGAGTCGTTATATGCTTTACTTGCGTCCACCCGTTTCGTCCAAAGGAACTTCTTCGCATGCCACATCGGCGCACATCTCGCATCCTCCCGTCGGCCGCCCTGATCCTCATCACCCTGGTCACATCGCCGACCGTCGCCGGCGCGCAGCGCGCGCCGGGAAACGCGGACCCGATGCAGCTGTCGGCCACGCGCCTCCCGGACGGGACGCCTCCACCCATGCTCGACGGGAAGGTCGCGGAAGACGCATGGCTGCGCGTCGAGCCGTACGCGACCTTCACGCAGACCGATCCGATGGAAGGCGCACCGGCCAGCGAACGCACCGAAGTGCGCGTGCTGTTCGACAAGACGCATCTGTATGTCGGCGTGATTTGCTTCGACTCGGATCCGTCGAAGATCGTCGTCAGTCAGAGCCGCCGCGACGCGGACCTGACGGAGACCGACGCCATCATCCTGGTGCTCGACACGTTCAACGACAACCAGAACGCGTTCGTCTTCGGGACCAACCCGCTCGGCATCGAGTACGACGGCCAGGTAGCGGGTGAAGGCCAGACGGGCGGCATCTCGTCGAGCGCGTCGGGTTCAGGCGGGTCTCAGCGCGGGACGATCGGCTCCTTCAATGCCAATTGGGACGGCGACTGGCGCGTGAAGACGGCCATCACGGAGCGGGGCTGGGAAGCCGAAATGGCGATTCCGCTGAAGACCCTGCGTTACCCGGTTGGCAGCAATCGCACGTGGGGCTTCAACGTCAAGCGCAACATCCGGCGTAAGAACGAGCAGGTGTTCCTGTCGCCGGTGGCGCGCGGGTTCGACATCTATCGCATCTCGTCGGCGGCGAAGCTGACCGGGCTGGATCTGCCGGCGCGGCACGACCTCAAGATCACGCCGTACGTGCTCGGCTCCGCGAACAAGGACTACACCGTGGCGAAGGACCAGGTGGTCAGCCGCGTGAACCCGTTCAAGGACCGCAACGTCGGCCTCGACGCGAAATGGGGTGTGCGGCCGAACCTGACCGCGGACTTCACGGTCAATACCGATTTCGCGCAGGTGGAAGCCGACGAGGAGCAGGTGAACCTCACCCGCTTCGACCTGTTCTTTCCCGAGAAGCGCCCGTTCTTTCTCGAGAACGCGTCGGTCTTCCAGTTCGGCGCGCCGCAGCAGGTGGACCTCTTTTTCTCGCGGCGGATTGGCTTGTCGGCCACGGGTTCCTCCGGACTGCCGATCGACATCAACGGCGGCGCACGCCTCTCGGGGAAGGTCGGCGGCTACAACATCGGCGTGCTCGACATGCACACCGATTCAGCGCTGGATCAGCAGACCGGGAGGCTTGTCACCTCCGCGAACAACTTCAGCGTCGTCCGTGTGCAGCGGGAGGTCGGACGTTCAAATTTCGGCGCGATCTTCGTGAACCGCGACGGCACCGGACAGTACGCCGGCGCGAACGACTTCAACCGCGCGTACGGCGTCGATGCCAACCTGCAGGTGACGAAGAACTCCAAACTGTTTGCGTACGTCGCGGGCACGACGTCACCGGAGGCGAAGGGCGGGACCGACCACTCGGAGCGCGTGTTCTACAACTTCACGAACAACCTGTGGCTGGTCGCAGGCGGGTACTCACAGGTGGGCGGCAACTTCAATCCGGAAGTCGGCTACCTGCCGCGCAAAGGCTACCGTCACCCGGAGTTTCGCGTGTTTTTTCAGCCGCAGCCAAAGCAGTGGCCGTGGATTCGCCGGATTTCACCGCACGTCAACTACAACTCGTATTACGGCATGGCCGACGGCCAGCTCCAGAGCTCGATGGGGCACTTTCATTTCTTCGAGATTGATCCGAAGCAGGGCGGCCGTTTCGGCACGGTCGTCGAGCGCTATCAGGATCGGCCGAGCGTGCCCTTCACGGTGTTCAACGCCGGCGGCAAGAAGGTGGTCATTCCACCCGGGTTCTATACCTGGTACCAGCTCGTGAACGAGTACCTGAGCGATCCCAGCGCCTTCATTTCGACCACGCTGCGGTGGCGACACGGCGGCTTCTATGACGGGGACTTCGACGCGTACGAGACGGCGTTCAACTGGCGCGCCGGCGCCCGGTTCGTCGGCTCGTTCGGGTGGACGCGCCAGAACGCCGACTTGAAGTACGGCAACTTTCACACCAATCTGATCCCGGTGAAAGTGAGCTACGCCTTCACCACCCTGGCGAGCATCCAGGCGCTGGTCCAGTACAACAACCAGTCGTCGCTGCTGACGTCGAACGTCCGTCTGGCGCTCCTCAACCGCAGCGGCACGGGGTTGTTCGTTGTCTACAACGACCGGCGCGATACGACCGACTTCAATCCGTACGAAACCCTTGGGCGCTCGTTCATCGTCAAATACACGCGGTTGTTTGATTTCTGACCCCTCGATCTCCGGCGGGCCTTGAGAGCGACACGTGCGGCGGAGTCGATGATGCTTCGAGGATTCATGACGGCGGCGGCCCTCGCCCTGACCGTCGCCGGAGGCATGGCGCAAAGCCCCGCGCGCGAACAGCTGGCGCGCGGCCAGGCGCTCTGGGACCAGCGGCTCGCCAAGAGCGCCATCGTGGCGCTCGAGGCGGCGACCCGCGACCCGTCCACGGCGGCCGAGGCGCACGAGGCGCTCGGCCGTCTCTATACGTTCAAAGGCTGGCAGCAGGACAACGTGCTGCCCGGGTGGCACGACGAACCGTCGGTGCGCGACCGTGCGCTGGCGGAACTGAAGGCTGCGGTGGCCGCGGACCCGTCGCGAGCGTCAGCCAGGGAGGCGCTGCAAACCGCCGAAGGCTTCGCCGCCGCCGACAAGGTCGATCCCGCACTGCCGCGGGCCGAGGTGAAGGCGCTCGACGACAAGCTCGCAGCGTACCGGACCAACACCGCCGCGCCAACGGGCGAGATCGTCGCCGCCGTCGAAGCGCGGGCGAAGGCGCAGGCCGACCCGTCGCCGTACTTCGCGGGCGCGCAGATCCTGATCGATCGCGGCGAATACGACCGCGGCGTCGCGATGGCCGAACGCGGCGCGACGGTCTCGGATCACTTCATCGATGAAAACCTGAGCGCCTATCAGATGGCCGGGAAATCGCAGGGCTCCTTTGCGCGCGGGCATGCGACGGCGGCCGATCTCGTCGGGTGGGCCGCCGTCCTGCGAAAAGACTACGCCACGGCGGCCACCAGGCTCGACGAAGCCGAGCAGCTGTTCCAGCGCCTGGACTTCGGCAACCAGGTGCACCTGGGCGAACTGGCTCGGGCGAAGAACGATGAGGCGCGCGCGCTCGATCACTATCTGAACGCGCTGTCGCTCGCCGGTGGGCCGGCGCCGCTCAGGCAGCGCGCGACCCAGACGGTCGCCACCCTCCATGCCGCGACGAAGAAGCCGGGGGCGTTCGACGCCTGGCTGGAGGAGGAGTTGTCGCGGCGGCGCGAAGATCGACGGGCAAACGCGCTCAAGAGCCTGGTGGATCGCCCGTTGCCGAGCCTGACGATCACGGGTCTGGACGGCCGTCCGGTGAACCCGGCCGGGCTGCGCGGCAAGGTCCTGCTGCTGAATTTCTTCGCATCCTGGTGAGGGCTCTGCCGTGCGGAGTTACCGCACCTGAAAGCGTCCTACGCGAAGTACCAGAACGACCCTGGCGTCGCGTTCCTGCTGGTCAGCATCGACGAGGATTCGAAGCGGCTCGAGCGCTACCTGTCCGAGATGAAGTTCCCATTTCCCGTGGCGCGAGCGACGGCGGCCGACGCCGAGCAACTGATGGGGTTCGACAATGTCCCCGCGACGTTCTACGTGGACCGGCAGGGTGTCGTCCGGTATCAGACCAACGGCACCGAGGCGCACGGGGACTCCGGTAACCGCGTGAGCTGGTACATCGATCAGCTCACGCGCTGACTGCTATTCCGACCCGTCGGCGCGCGCGAGGTCAACCTCGCGCGCGCCGCCAGAACCCGTCACACGAACCCGCCAGGGGTTGCAGCAGACCTCGCAATCCTGGACGAAGCTACCCCTGACGTCCGGCTCCAGATAGATCTCCACCTGCTCGCCGCAATAGGGACATGTGACGACGAACCGATCGTCCATTCGGCTCCGATGGAACGCTCGCGCGTTTTGCGCGTCCGTGTAGCGCAGGGCTTCAGCCCTGCCGGCGGGCAGCCCTGAAGGGCTGCGCTACGAGACGGCAGAAACGGCTGCGCTACGAGACGGCAGAAACGGCGCTAGAGCCGTTTTTCACCACCACGTAGTGGCCGGCTTCAGCCGGCCTGCGGCGGTCCGCCTAAAGGCGGACACTACACGCTCGTGAAAACGGCGCTAGTTGATCGCGAAGCAGTAGAAGAGCCCCGCGCCGCCCGTGGCGACGAGGTTCTCCTGGCTGCAGCCGCGGCTGGGATGTGTCGAGTTCCACGTCGTGCTGCCGCCGCCGGTGCGATCGTGATGGCCGAGCTGCACCGTGCCGGCCGCGCTGCTGGTGTAGTTGCCGCAGGTGTGATCCGCGCCGTCGGTGAACGCGGTCCCGTCGAGCTGCGACCCGGTCAGCATATCGTGGCGGTTCGGCGTGTCGCCGACGCCGTTGATCGGGTCGCCCTTCTCGGTGAGCGCCGTCGCCTTCGAGATGTTGTTGCCGCGGCGCGCCATTTCGAGCGTGTCGCCGTGCAGGTCGGCGATGTTCTGCGCGATCCGCGCGCCCTTCGCGTTGAACCACGGGCCGGTGCCGATGCGATCGCGCGCGTTGACCGCCGGCTGACCGCTCGCCGCGGCGGCGCTCAGGTAGGCGTGCCAGGTCTTGGTCGATCCGACCGCGGTCGCCAGCGTCTGGCAGATCCGATCGGCGCCGGCAATCCCGCCGAGATTCGCCCCGTTACCCGAGCCGGCGCTCGTGACGAAGAAGGACATCGGCGGCGGCGGCGCGGCCGGCGGCTGCTGCGCCATCGCGAGATATGTGCCGCCGACCAGCGCGATCGTGAGACCGAGTCCGAAGGTGCGCATCATCTTTCGCATCATCCACTCCTAGCGGCTGAACAGCGCCGCGTTGAACAACACCCGAAACGTGCCGAACGGCTGACCGCGCCATTCCGGCCTGAAGCCGAGGAGCACGACGTGGCCCGCATCGAGCGGGACGTCGAGCGCGGCAGCTTTTCCCAGCAGGTAGTTCTCGCCGATCAGATACCCCGATAGCAAGGGCGATCCGGATTCCTGATATCGCGCGAGGACCGTGCCCTCGAAGCCGTCCTGCGGTTCGAAGACGGGGCTGCCGTCCACGAACACCGCCGCGTTGTCCGGCATGCCCGCCATCACCGGGTGCGTCGGATCGGTGGTGACCTCGACGATCGATCCACGCAGGAAGAACTCGTCCGGCCGCAGGCCGGCGATGACGTTTTTCACCGGCAGCTTGAATTGCTGAATGGCGAACGTGCTCGCGTTGCTCAGGCACACGAGCGTCCCGCCGCCGCGGATGAACTGCTCGAACGCCTGGAGGTCGGTCGCCGACAGCTGATAGCCGTACTCGGGACGGACCGGACCTCCGCGTCCCCCGCGACCGGCGCCACCCGCACCGCTCGCACCACCCACACCTTCCGCACCTCTCGCACTACCCGCACCACCCGCACTTTCCGCACCGCTCGCACCCGGCCCGAGGGGCACGCGCGCATCGTCCGCGAGGATGACGACGTCCACCTTGTCGCCGAGCGGGGACGTGAAGTCCTCGGGATGGATCGTGACGAAAGAAAAGCCGTACTGCTCCAGCACCCAGCGCGTCCAGCCCTCGTCCATGCTGCCGGTCCACGGCTGATACAGGCCGATGCGCGGCGGGCGGACAGCGCGGCCCGGCGCCGATTGCGCGCGCTCGGCTTGCAGCGCGAGCGCCTTCACGAGATCGTCCTGCGCGCTCCCTGAAAGGCCGCGGATCGCATACCGAATCGGCGCGCCCGAGGGGCCGGCACTCGCCTGCACGGTGGCGCCCATCTGCCACGCGCGGTTGAGCGCGCGGAACGCGTTGTTCTGCGCGGGATCGACGATGAGGACTGGGCCCGACCCGGCGACGCGACCCGCCGGCGGCACAATCGCCGCCGCGGCCGCATCGGTGTTGAAACCCACGCCCGGCAGGCTGTCGAATGGAGCCGCATCGGTCTTCAACGCGGCTTCATACGTCGTCGGCTTCATCTTCGCCTCCGGCATCGCGCCGACGAGCGTCATCTTTGCGCGCACCTCGTCCGCGAGGGGAGAGGTGGCGCCGACGACGCGGACGCCCATCTGCAGCGGGAGCGTCCAGCCGGCGGCGTCGTAGGGCCGCTCGGGCGGGCCGCCGGGAAACTGCCGCAGGTCCGGATACCGCTGAACGTCGAGCACCTCGCGCGCGATCGCCGCGAATTCCTGATCGGTCGGGATCACCCATGTGCCCGCGGCGAAGGTGTCCGCGCCGACGGTGACGGGCGCCGTCAGCTCAAAGACGCGCACGCCGCCGAACGCGGCGCGCCGCAGCAGCTCCACCGCGGCAACCGGATCGCGCTGCTCGCGCGGGACGAAATAGGCGTACGGCGCTTTCTTCCGGCCGAGCGCGATCTGGTCGCGTCCCGCCTGATAGCGATTGAACAGCAGCGACTCCTTGTACTTTGCGGCGTACTCGATGACCGACCGCGACGCGGTTTCCATGTAGTCGACCGCGTCGCGCAGGCGCCACCAGCCGGGCGGCCAGGGGCTCGAGTAGAGGCTCCGCGGCCGGAGATCGTGCATGTTCTGCGGGAAGTCATTCAGGGTGTACTCGTGGGGCGTGGCGTACTGGAAGAGCGCCGTCTCGGTCCAGAACGCCGCGATGTTCTTGAAATTCGGCGCGTAGTCCACGTAGCCCGGGTACCACGCGTCGAACGCCGTGCCCATGTGCGTGGCGCCGACCTGCCCGTGCTCCTCCAGCCCCTTCGCGATCGCCATGCCGATCATGTTCACTTCGCGCGCCATGAGGAACGGCGCGTCGATGCCCACGGGCTCGGAAAATGGCGGCAGCCAGATGCGCGTGGGGAACGGACCCGACTGGTGATGGACGTAGATGATCTGCGGTTCCCACTGCCGCCAGGCGTGTTCGAGCACGCGCGACTCGACCATGTTCAGCATGTAGGCGTCGCGGTTGTTGTCGTGTCCGACGTACTCCTGATACAGGCGCGGCAGCCCCGACAGCTCGTACGGCGTGCCCACGTTCTTCATGTACCACTCGGCGACCATCTGCTGGCCGTCGGGATTGATCGTCGGCCACACCATCACGACGACGTTCTCGAGCAGGGCCCTGACGTCGGCGTCATTCGCGCGGGACACGAGATCGTAGGCCAGCTGCGGCGTGTGCTGCGCGCCCGCCACTTCAGTCGAGTGCAGCCCGCCGTCGATGTGCACGAACGCCTTGCCGTCGCGCGCAAGCTTGCGCGCGACGGCGTCGGTCAGCCCCTGCGGATGCGCCAGGCGCCGCGCGATCTCGCGGTAGCGATCGATCTTCGACAGATTGTCTGGCGTCGAGATGAGCGCGAAGAACATCGTGCGCCCCTGGCTCGTCTTGCCCGCCTCGACGATCTTCATGTACTTCGTGGACGCCGCGAGCTTCCTGAAGTAGTCGGCCGACTGGTCGTATGTCGCCAGCTTGTAATCGGCGCCGGGCCGGAAGCCGAAGACCGATTCCGGCGTCGGCACACCGTTGCCCGACAGCCCGGCCGGGACGGCGGACAGGAGCAGAAGAACAGCGAGCCGTGAAAGCAGGCGCACGCACGGAGTATACAATCGCGACAGTGGATTGCAGCGGCATGGGCCTTCGCGCTGGCGAATATGAAACTGCGCCCCGCCTCGGCTGCGCGCTGATCGCTCGGCTGAAGCCTCGCGCCATGCGACCCGCGCGGTAGGCGACCTGTCGCGCGAGCCTTTCAGGCGAGCGTGAGCGTATAATCCGCGCATCCGTAGCGCAGGCCGTCAGGCCTGTCGTGGAGGACTGATGTGGAGTCGCCGCGGTCTTCTTAGCCACGCACCGTGAAGGACGCAGCCAGACGGTTTCTCGATCGGGGGATGACGCGCCGCGGTTTCGTGTCGCGGCTCACCCGGATGGGTGTGGCCGCCAGCGCGGCGGCGGGACTCTCGCGCGCGCTCGATGCCCAATCGGCTGCCGCCGCGGCTCAACTCGGCGCGCCGTCCGGCCGCCTCGTCCACGACCTCACCGGCGGCGAGTTGATGGCGGAGTTCCTGATCGACTGGCGCGTCCCGTACGTGTTCGGCCTCGGCGGCTCCGAAGAAGTCGGCTTCCTCGACGCGCTGGTCGATCGCGTCCAGCTGCAGTACGTGCAAGGACTGCACGAGAGCTCGGTGATGGCGATGGCCGACGGCTGGGCGCGCGCGTCCGGCCAGACGGCGTTCGTCAACATCCATTCCGATGCGGGCACGGCGTACGCGCTCGGGCAAATCGCGAACGCGTTCAAGGATCGCGTGCCGGTCGTGATTACGGCCGGCGGGCAATCGACGCTGGCCCGCGGGCAGAACGTGTTCCTCGAGGCGCCGAACCTCGCGCAGCTCCCGCGCGACTACACCCGCTGGACGTGGGACGTGCTGAACGCGGGCACGCTCCCTGAAGTGCTGCGGCGCGCGTTCCTCTTTTCGCGCGTGCCGCCAGGCGGACCGACCTTCGTCACCGTCTCCAAGGACCTGTGGGAGCAGCCGGTCAAGCGGGCGGAGATCCTGCCGCGCTCGCGCTCGGAACCCGACACGTCGCTGCACCCGGATCCTGACGCGGTGTCGCGTGCCGCGGATCTGCTCGCCGCCGCGCGCTTCCCGGTCATCGTCGCCGGCCGCGAGCTGAACCCGTACGGCGGCGCGGAGCCGGTCCGCGAGATCGCGGAGCTGCTGGGCGCCCCGGTGTTCTCGGATCTCTTCGCGAGCCACAGCCCCGTCACGTTTCCGTCGTTCCACCCGCAGTATGCCGGGTTCTTCGCGGAGGACGAGCGCTTCCCGACGGACCACGACGTCTTCTGGAGCGTCGGCGGGACGATGTTCACGGCGGCGGGCGCGGTGCCCGCGCCGATCGTGCCGCGCGGCGTGAAAGTGATCCACACCAGCGTGGACACGACGGAGGTCGGCCGGACGTATCCCGTCGACGTGCCGATGATCGCGCGGGTCGATCTCGCGGCGAAGGCCGTCCTCGACGAGCTGCGCCGGCGGACGCTCCCGCAAACCGCGATCGCCGACCGGCGACGCGCGGTCGATCGCTACACGCGCGAGCGGCGTCAGGCGCTCGAGGACGCGGCGCGCCGCGGGTGGAACGACACGCCGATCTCGATCGAACGGCTCGCACGCGAGCTCAATCGCGCGATTGACCCCGCCGCGATCGTCGTCACCGAGCTGATCAGCGAAGAGCAGGTCGCGGACGCGTACTTCGAGTTGAGCCGCGACGCGCGCGGCCGCCGTCATTTCACGACGAGCGGTGGCGTGCTCGGGTGGGGCGTGCCCAACGCCATCGGCGCGAAGATCGCCCGGCCGGATCGGCAGGTGGTGGCGCTCGTCGGCGACGGCAGCTTCCAGTTCGGCGTGCAGGCGCTGTGGACGGCGGTCCGCTACGAGATCCCGGTCGCCGTCGTCATCTGGAACAACGGCTCGTACCAGGCGAACCGCAAGTACCTGTACCAGTACAATCGCCGCGCGGCGGCAACCGGCCGCTATCCGGGCGTCTCGCTCGATTCGCCTCGGATCGATCACGTCCTGATCTGCAAGGGCTACGGCGTCGAGGGCGAGCGCGTCGAGGATCCGGCGAAGCTGCCGGCGGCGCTCGAGCGCTGTTTCAAGGCGACGGCGTCGGGACGGCCGTACGTGGTGGACGTCAAGATCGCGCGCCGCTATGGCGGGGCGGACTCGACATGGTTCGACTTCTTCTCGGTGGCGCGCGGACTGAAACGGCAGACATAACCATGCAAAGACGCACATTTCTCGCGACCGGCGGCATGGCCGCGCTGGGCTTCGGGCTGAGCGGCTGCGCGACGAATCCGAAACCCAGCCCGGCGCCGCGCCGGCCGCCGGTGAATCTCGCGCCGGTCAAGGCCTCGTGGGATCGCATCATCCGGACGACGGTCGGTTTGCGGCCGCATCGCGACGCCGGCTTCGTGTTGAAGCCGGACAAGCTGGACGACAAGCTGCTCGTGCACAACTACGGGCACGGCGGGGCGGGCATGTCGCTGGCGTGGGGCACCGGCCTGATGGCGGCGGAATTCGCGACCGAACATCAGGCGCGGCAGGCGGCGGTCGTCGGATGCGGATCGGTCGGCCTCTCCTGCGCACGGCAACTCCAGCGGCGCGGATTCGACGTGACGATCTACGCGCTGGCGGTCCCGCCCAACGTCACGTCGAACATGTCGCTGGCGGGTTTCACGCCAACGTCGGGCCTCGTCCAGAACGATCGGCGGACGTCGGAATGGGACGCGCAGTACGATCGCGCCGCGGACATCTCCTACCGCCAGTTGCAGCTGCTCGCCGGCCCGTACTTCGGCGTCTCGTGGCTCGACAACTATTCGCTGGTGAACGAGCTCCCGCCGCCGCAGACGGACAACCCGGCGCGGCCCAATCTGCAGGCGCGCTTCAACATCGGCCGGGAGGTTCTGCAGCCGGGCGAGCACCCGTTCCCGACGAAGTACGCGATTCGGTCGCCGCAGATCCGCATCGAGCCGTCGATCTACCTCGACAGCCTCGTGCGCGATTTCCAGCTGTGGGGCGGGCACCTCGTCATCCGCAAGTTCGAGACGCCGCGCGAGCTGGCGGCGCTCGGCGAGCCGATCGTGATCAACTGCACCGGCCTCGGCGCAAGAGATCTGTTCGGCGACCAGGAATTGGTGCCGCTCAAAGGTCAATTGACGGTGATGGCGCCGCAGGCCGAGGTGAATTACGAGACCAACGGTGGCGTGCCCGCCCAGCCCGGCAGCCTCGGCATCCACATGATGGCGCGCGACGACGGCATCATCCTCGGCGGCACGTCGCAGCGCGGCGTGTGGACCCTCGAGCCGGACGAAGCCGAGCGCAAGCGCGTGGTCGACAGCCATATTGCTGTGTTCGGTGCGATGAAAGGGCAAAGGACGTAGAAACTGCGATAAGATAGATACACGAGCGAGTTGCTGTTGTTACAGTAGGTCATATGGCTACTTGCCCCAGGTGCATGGGGGCGCTTACCGAGCATCATAAGTGCCCCCGCGGTCGGCTCAGTCGTCTGACCGACGCCGTCTCTACGGTCGGAGTGGGCGGCGCGCTGGGTTCCGTACTCTGCTACGTCCTCGTCGAGCGTCCGGTCCCCGCCCTTGTCCTGGCGGCTGCGGCACTGGGCGCCGTTCTCGCGTCCGCCGTGCGCCAGGCCGTCGGCGGTCGTCCCTGAATCACGCGCGGTAGCGCCGCACCACCTGTGCGCGATGCGTGTTCAAGCGGCACTCCTCGACCCCGTTACACCGCCGGCAGCCGCAGATAGGCGCGGCAGCCGCGCCGATCGGTCCGATTCTCCAGCGTCAGCGTTCCGCCGTGCGCTTCGGCGATCTGGCGGCTGAGGACGAGGCCGATGCCGGATCCGCCCGGCTTTGTCGTGAAGAACGGCACGAACAGGTTCGAGGCATTCGCCAGGCCCGATCCCTCATCGTCGATCCAGAGCTCGAAGCTGCGGCCCTCGCGCTTCCAGCCGACGGTGACGCCGCCGCCGGTCTCCAGCGCCGCGTCCGACGCGTTGTGCACGAGGTTGATGAGGAGCTGCTCGAGCTGATCGGGATCGGCGCGGATCGTGACGTCAGGGCCCTGCTCGATCCGGATCGGCAGCCGCGTCTCGACGCCGGCGATGCGCCGTATGAGCGCGAGCAGCCGTCGCGCATCTCGTCGCGCGCGAGCATCGACCCGAGACTGCCGGCAATCGACTTGATCGGCGTCAGCGAGTTGTTGATCTCGTGACCGATGACCCGAATCAGCCGCTGCCAGGCCTGGCGTTCCTCGTCGCGCAGCGGACGGCTGACGTCGGCCAGCACCAGCAGCTGATGAGGGCGCCCGCCCTGACGGAACGTCGTGCGCCGCACCTCCCACCGGCCCGACGCGCCCGGAAAGGCGACATCCTCGATGCGCGGCGACGCGCCCTCGAGACATGGGCGCAGCCCCAGCTCGTCAGCCGTGCGGCCGAGGAGCTGCTCGGCCGGCTGCGCGAGCAGCCGCTGGCCGGCGCGGTTCACCAGGCGCAGCGCCTGCGCGCCATCGAAGGTGAACACCGCGACGTCGATCTCCATCATGACGGTGCGCAGGAGCGCGCCCGCCTCGAGCGCCCCGAGCCGTTGGTCGTGGAGCGTCGAGGCGAGCACGTTGACTTCGAGCATCACGGCGCCGAGCGCGTCGTCGCGGCTCGCGCCGCGCGCGCGAATCGAGAAGTCGCTCTCGCGCAGCGCCGCCAGCAGGTTCGACAGCGTCTGCAACGGCAGCACGACGCGGTGCCGGACGCTGAACGAACAGCCGGTCCAGACGCCGACGATGAAGACAGTGAGCGTCCACTGGACCTTGGGGGTGTAATCGCCGGTCCAGAGCAGGATGAGCGCGACGAGCGCGGCGGGGAAGCCGGCGGCCAGTGCGAGCAGCAGGATGCGTTGGTCGAAGCGCAGCCGGGCGCTCGGCCGGCTCGAGATCGGATCGAGGGCGGACACCGTCGCCGTGTCCGCCGGCCCGCCTGATGGTGCGCTCACACGAGCATCTTACAGTCCGTACCGCTGGAGGCGGCGATACAACGCGCTGCGACTCAGCCCGAGCGCCTTGGCCGCCTGGCTCACGTTGCCGTCGAAGCGCGCCATCGCTTTCTTGATGAGGAAACCCTCGACGTCCTCGAGGCACATGTCTTCGATCCGCGACGTCGCCTCGCGGTCCATCCGCAGGCCGAGCTCGTCGAGCCGAATCGCGGTTCCCTGCGCCATCAGCACGCCGCGTTCGACAGCGTGATCGAGCTCGCGGATGTTGCCCGGCCAGGGATGATCGAGCAGGGCCTGCAGCGCCGTCGGCTCGATGCCCGCGATGTTCTTCCGATAGCGCTGCGCGTGCTGGCGCAGAAAGTGCGCGGCCAGCGCCGGGATGTCCTCGCGGCGGTCGCGGAGCGCCGGCAGCTGAATCTCGATCGTGTTCAGACGAAAGAGCAGATCCTGCCGGAAGCGACCCGCCGCGACCTCGTCGCCGAGGTTCGAGTTCGTTGCCGAGACGATGCGCACGTTCGCCTGGCGCGTGCGTGACGAGCCGACCCGTTCGAAGTCCCCCGTTTCGAGCACGCGCAGCAGCTTCGGCTGCAGGTTCAACGGGACGTTGGCAATCTCGTCGAGGAAGAGCGTGCCGCCGTCGGCCAGCTCGAAGCGGCCGACACGGTCGGTCTTGGCGTCGGTGAACGCCCCCTTCACGTGGCCGAAGAGCTCGCTTTCGAACACTCCCTCCGACAGGCCGCCGGCGTTGACCGTGACGAGCCCCTTGCCCGCGCGTCCTGACACGGCGTGAAGCGCCAGCGCGACGGTGCCCTTGCCGGTGCCGTTCTCGCCGGTGATCAGGACGTTGGCCTCCGACGGTCCCACGCGCGCGACGAGCTCGAGCACCGGCCGCATCGACGGGGCCTCGGCGATGAGCATCGGCCGCACGTCCGGCTTGAGCGACCGGTTCTCGGCTTCGAGCGTCTGCTGGCGGCGCAGCGCCCGGGCGAGCTCCACCTGCGTGCGCACGATAGTGAGGAGCCGGGCGTTGTCCCACGGCTTCTGCACAAAGTCGCGCGCGCCGCGCCGCATCGCTTCGACCGCCACCTCCACACTCCCCCACGCGGTCATGACGACGAGGGGCAGCGTGGGATCGTGCGAACGGAGCTGTGACAGGAGGTCCAGGCCTTCCTGGCCCGACGTCGTGTCGCGCGCGTAGTTGAGGTCCATCAGCACAACGTCGAACTCTTCGCCGTCGACGGCTTCGAGAACCGCGGCCGGCGAGCCGGCCGACTCGATCCGGTAGCCTTCCTCCTTCAGCAGAAGCCGCAAGGCTTCGAGCACGTCGGGCTGGTCGTCCGCGATCAGCACGCGCGGAACGGCAGGCTCGGATCGCACCGGCATCGCCTCTCCGCGACCGGTCGTGGATTCCACAGGCCATCGATGGGCTGGTGCCACGTGAGCGTCTCCCTTTGGTGTGATGCTAGTCGTCCACGACCCAGCCGTCGCGCAACTGGATGATGCGTGTTCCATAGGACGCGTTCACTTCGGAATGCGTCACCTGAATAATGGTCGCGCCGCCCTCGTTGAGCGTGCGAAACAGCTCCATGATTTCCTTGCCTTGGGCCGAGTGCAGGTTGCCGGTCGGCTCGTCGGCGAGGATCACCTGCGGATTCGCAATCACGGCGCGCGCGACGCCCACCAGTTGCTGCTGACCGCCCGACAGCTGGTTGGGATACAGGTCCTTCTTTCCGACGATCTGGAAGCGGTCGAGGATGTCGGCGACCATGCTTTGCCGATCTTTACGACTCACATTGCGATACGAGAGCGGAATCTCCAGATTCTCGTAGACCGTCAGGTTGTCGAGCAGGTGATAGCTCTGGAACACGAAGCCGATGTGTTTCTTGTGCAATTCCGAACGCAGCTTCGGGCTGAGACGATGCACCGGCTGGTCCATGAAGTAGTACTCGCCGGACCATGCGCTGTCGTGCATGCCGAGAATGTGGAGGAGCGTCGACTTGCCGGCGCCCGACGGCCCCATAATCGAGACGAACTCGCCCTCCTTGATGTCGACGTTCAGCCGGCGCAGGACGTAGGTGCGCCCGACGCCATGCGGATACGACTTCTCAACTGTCCGTAACGAGATCAGCATGATGAATCGGTTCTCAGGGCAACCGTGGGATCGACGCGCGTGGCGCGCCGTGCCGGCAGATCGGTGGCGACGAGGAGCACGGTCATCGGCGCCGCCGAGACACCGACGACTACTCGGTCACGGCCATTTCCGTCTGCTCTTCGACGACGCGGCCGTCGAACACATGAACGCTGCGGTCGGCGTGCCGCGCGTAGCGCGGATCGTGGGTGACCATGCAGATGGTCGCGCCGGCGCGGTGCAGCTCGCGCAGCAGGTCCATGACCGCCTCGCCGCTGCGCGAGTCGAGGTTGCCGGTCGGCTCGTCCGCGAGCAGGATGAGCGGTTCGCCGGCGACGGCGCGGGCCACGGCGACGCGCTGCTGCTGACCGCCCGAGAGCTGGCTGGGCAGGTGCTTCGCGCGGTGCGCCATGCCCACCCGTTCGAGGGCCGCGTCGACGCGCTGCTTGCGCTCGGCCGCCTTCATGCCCCGGTAGGTGAGCGGCAGCTCGACGTTCTCGAAGACCGTCAGGTCGCCAATGAGATTGAAGCTCTGAAAGATGAACCCGATCTCGCGGTTGCGCACCCGGGCGCGCTCCGACGCGGAGAGCTCGGCCACCGGGCGGTTGTTCAGCAGGTACTGCCCTTCGGTCGGTGAATCGAGCAGGCCGAGGATTGACAGGAGCGTCGACTTGCCGCACCCGGATGGACCGGCGATCGACACGTACTCGCCTTTGTTGATCTGGAGGTGGATCCCCGACAGGGCGTGCGTCTCGACTTCGTCGGTGAAGAAGACTTTCGTCACGCCATCCAGCTTGATCAGCGCCGGTCCGTTGTCAGCCATGCGTTTCTCCCATGTGGCAGGCCTCAAGGCCTGCGCTACCTGTCGCTGTCCCTTCAAGCCGCGCGCGTAGCGCAGCCCTTGAGGGCTGCCCGCGTTATTTCAGCCTGATGCGATCGTAGGCGTCGTACGCCGACATGTCGGACAGAATTACCTGATCGCCGACCTTGAGTCCCGACAGCACCTCGATCGTGTTCACCGAGCTGCGTCCGAGCGTCACCTGCACGCGCTCGGCGTTCGCGCCGTCGGCCGACATCTTGAACAGCCCGACGACGCTCTGGTCCTGACCGAACGCCGGGCGGCCCATGAACAGGACGTCGTTCAGGCGCTCCAGTTCAATCGTGCCGTCGACGCTCAGATCGGGCACCGCGCCCTTCGGCAGGGGGCCGGTGAGCGTGACGTCCACCGTGCGCGTGCCGTTCTGGACCGACGGGTCGATGCGGGCGACGCGGCCTTCCACGACGCCGTTGCGCGTGTCGATTTCGGCCTTCTGGCCCAGCTGAATGTCCTTCGCCTGCGTCTCCGCGATCTTGATTTCGGCCTTCAGCCGGCTCGGGTTCGCCACACGGGCGAGATTGGTGCCGGGCGCGACCTGCTGACCGACTTCGACCGGCACGAGCTGCAGCATGCCGTCGAGGCCCGCGCGCACCTTCAACTCGTCGCGCTGCTGGCGCGTGAGCTGCAGCAGGGCGCGCGCCTGGTCGACGAGCGACTGCTGCACGGCGAGCTGCGCGCGCATCGAGTCGGCTTTGCTCGCGAGCTGCTCCTTCGAGATCTGGTTGCGCACGCCGAGCGACTCGGCGTCCACCTGCGATTGCTTCAGCACCAGGTCCGACACGAGCTGATCCTTGGCGAGCGCTTCGTTCATCTGGGCCTGCATCTTCGCCTTGTTGTAGTCCGCCTCGATGTTGGCGGACGTCGCCCGTTGCTGGAGCAGGTCGTTCTGCACTTGCACCTTGATGTTCGCCAGACCCGCTTCCGCCGCTCCCAGCTTGAGCGCGGCGTCCTGCAGCTGCTGTTCGAGCTGCGGATTGCTCAGCTCCAGGACCACGTCGCCGGTCTTCACCGCGGTGCCGGGCCGGAGAATGATTCTTTCCACGCGTCCCTGCGTGGTCGCCGGAATCCACCGGATGTCTTCCGGCGTGAGCGTGCCGAGGCCGCGCACCTGGCGCACCATCGGCCCGCGCTTCACGGTGTCGGGCCAGACCACCGCGCGCTCGACCGTGGGCGCGGCGGGCCTCAGCCGAGACAAGCCGACACTGATGAGCACAACGGCCACCAGACCAACGCTCGCGTAGATTGCCTGGCGGATCCGCTTCTTCCTCGCATTGGACGGACGGGCAATATCCATTGGGTGTTTTGTCTGCTTAGACGGAAAGTTTCGCGAAAACGATCAGCACGACGCAGGGGCAAAGGCCGCGCCACCCACAGTGTTCACGATAAGTCATTATAAGTCAGACATTTATCGTGATGCAAAAATTGGATGACGAGCGGAAAGAGTGTCCGGCAGTGGGACGGCCGGTTCCCACACATGGCGCGTCGATGATCGGAAATCGAGAGTCGGTAGCCGGCGTTGCCCGGTCGTCAGTGGCGACCGAGCACGGTGAGGAAGGCGGCGACGATGTCGGGGTCGAACTGGGCGGGGCTGCAGCGGAGGAGCTCCGCAATCGCGTCGGAGGAGTCGAAGCTCACGCGGTAGGTGCGGTCCTGCGTCATCGCGTCATAGGCATCGACGACGGCAATGATGCGGCTCGCGAGCGGGATGTTGTCGCCGGCCAGCTTCATCGGGTAGCCGCCGCCGCCGAACCATTCGTGCGAGGCGAGGACGGCCGGCGCGGCGTGCGCCATCGTCTCCGCAGCCTGCAGAATTTCGACGCTCACCTCCACGTGCTGGCGCATGATGGCCGCTTCGTCGGGTGTCAGCGGCGACGGTTTGGTCAGCAGGGCATCCGGCATCGCGGCCTTGCCGACGTCGTGAAACCGCGCGGCGATTTCGAGCCCCTTGCCGAGCTCGTGCTCCACGTCGAGCTCACGCGCCACCGACTGCGCGTACCGGGCGACGCGATCGCCGTGTGCCGCCGTGGCGGGCATCCATTCGGCCGCGAAGGCGGCGAGCGCCTCGACTTCACCGACGCCAGCAGCGACGCGCCCCCTGACGAGGGCGCAAATCTGTTCGGCGCGATCGCGGATTTCGATGGACAGCACCGCGTGCCATCGCAGCTGGTCCAGCGTGTCCTTCCGCCACTGCCGTCCGCGGTCCACCGCGAGCGCGAACCGTTCGCGCTGAAACGGCTTGATCAGCAGATCGGCGATCGGTCGCCGCCCGGCGTCTCCCTCGAGCAGTTCGGTATATGCGGTCGCGATCACGACCGCGGTGTGCGGATGATCGCGCTGCAGCCGGCCGGCCAGCCAGAGACCATCGTGGCCCGGCATCATCACGTCGATCACGGCCAGGTCGTAATGCTGGGTGCGCAGCGTTGCGAGCGCTTCGTCCGCGTTCGCGGCGGTCCGGGGGCGGAGGCCGAGCGCGGTCACCCAGCGCGCCATCAAGTCGCGGACGGAGGGTTCATCGTCCACGATGAGCACCGAAGTCAATGGGGTCATGAGCGGTTCTTCGAAGAGAGGCAAGATTACTGCCAGGCTCGAAAGCTGTCGATATTAGGACAAGTCCGGTGCGGGCTGCGCTAGACTGTGCGTAGGCGCACACAGGCGCACGCTCTTGCGGCTGAAAACGCTCACCGGATGCGATTTCTCGCGCGATTTCGAGCGTCTGCCAGGGCAGTCCCGGGCACGGTTCTTGGACCATGGGCCGGCACTGACATGCGAGAACCGACGACATCCGTCGCGCCGGGACGCATGGGCGATCCAGCCCCGGCCGCCATGCGATGCCCCATGTGCGGGTCGGGCCGAATCGACATGTCTGCATTCAAAACGGTGTCCGCGCGACCGCAGCTCCTCGTCGTCGACGACGAGCTGCCCGTTCTGAGAGTGATCGAGCGCCTCGCGGCCAAAGCCGGCTTCGATGTCGTCACGTGCGCGAGCGGCACGGAGGCGATGCGCATCTTGATGCGCAGGCCGGCCGATCTCGCGATGGTCGACCTGCGCATGCCGGACGTCAACGGCCTCGACCTGCTGCGGCAGATTCGGACCGGCGTGCCCGGCTGCGAAGTCATTCTCATGACCGGGTACGCCGCGGTCGACAGCGCGGTCGAAGCGATCAAGCTGGGCGCGCGCGAGTACCTGACCAAGCCCTTCGATTTCGATCGCCTGCGCCAGTTGCTCGGGGACATCCGGCTGGAACTGGAGCGCCGGGTACAGGTGGTGGCGCTCGAAAGCCAGGTGGCCCGGCAGCTCGAGTTCTGCGGGATGCTGGGCCGCAGCCCGGTCATGCAGGAAGTCTTCAGCCTGATTCAGCGCCTGGCGCCGCACGCGAAAGTCGTGCTGCTCAGCGGCGAGACGGGCACCGGGAAGGAGCTTGCGGCGCGCGCGTTTCATCAGGCCGGGCCGCGTCGCAACAGGCCGTTTGTCACGATCAACTGCTCGGCGGTGGTGGACACGCTCTTCGAGAGCGAGCTGTTCGGCCACGCGCGCGGCGCGTTCACCGGCGCGGTCGAATCCAAGCCGGGGATGTTCGAGGCGGCGCAGGGCGGCACGCTCTTCCTCGACGAGATCGGCGAGCTGCCGCTCTCGGTCCAGGCGAAGCTGCTGCGCGTGCTCGAGAACGGCGAAGTGCAGCGCGTCGGGTCGCTGCAGTCCAGGCGCGTCGACGTGTCCGTCATCGCCGCCACCAACCGCGACCTGCGCGCCGAGGTGGCCGCCGGACGTTTCCGCGGCGATCTCTTCTACCGCCTGAACGTCGTGGAGCTGACGCTGCCGCCGCTGCGCGACCGCCGCGAGGACATCCCGTATCTGACCGCCGCCTTCATGCGCGATTGCGCGGAGCGGATGCGGAAAGCGGTCAGCGGCCTGACGCCGGGCGCCGAGCGCGTGCTGCTCGGCGCGCGGTGGGAAGGCAACATCCGCGAGCTCAAGAACGTCATCGAGCGCGCCGTCATGCTGACCGACGGCACCCTGGTGTCCGAGCGCGAGCTGTCGGGCGCTTTCGGGCCCGAGACGGGCTCGGCGGCGCGGGCCCGCCGCGCGGACCCGCTGCAGCGCGGCGGCGAAGCGCCGGGGCAGCTCGACGAGATCGAGCGCGCCCACATTCTCACCGTGCTCCGTCAGGTGAACGGCAACCGCATGGCGGCCGCCAGGGTGCTCGGCATCAGCCGGCGCGCGCTCTACCGGCGGCTCGAGCGCCATCAGCTCGTTGACGAGGCCCCGCGTCCGGCGTCGGCCCGGCGGCTGTCATGAGCGACTTCGAGCTCGTCATTCCCACCGACGCCGATCTGCTCGCCTCGGTCCACTCCTCGTCCGCGCTCGAACTGCGGTATCGCGAGCTGTTCGAGGGTGCGCTGCTCGGGATCTACGTCTCGCGGCCGGACGGGCGGCTCATCGCGTGCAACGCGGCGTTCGCCCGGATGCTGGGCTTCGCCTCGGTCGCCGAGGCCGTCGGCACCAGCATGGCCGCGGTCTACGGCGACGAGGCGGACCGCGAGCGGTTTCTCGGACGCGTCCGCGAGCAGGGCCGTCTCGAGCATCATCGTGCCCGGCTGCGGCGCCGCGATGGCGGCCTGGTGAACGCGATCGAAACGGTGGTGGGCGAGCTCGACGCGGACGGCGTGCTCACCGAGCTGCGCGGCTTCCTGATCGACGTGACGGCGAGCGTCGAGGCCGACATGGCGCTCCTGGAGCGCGAGCGGCAGTTTCGCGCGGTGTTCTTCGACGCCGCCGACGCGATGGTCATCCTCGACGAACGCCGCACGATTCTCGAAGCCAACCCGGCGGCGTGCCGGTTGTTCGGCGCGGCCGCGGACGCGGTGGTCAACTGTCCGCTGGACGAATTCCTCGAAGACGAGGGGGATCAGCTGGCCGCGGCCTGGCGGGAGCTGCTGGCGCTCGGCGAGGCCAAGCGCGAGCACCGCGTGCGCTCGGCGCACCAGGGCAGGCGCCTGGTGGAGTGCTCCTACCGCGCGCGTGTCCACACCGATCGCCATCTGTGCATCGCGCGGGACATCACCGACCGACGGCTGCTCGAAGAGCGGCTGATCCAGTCCGAGAGGATCGAGAGCGTGGGCCGCCTGGCCGGCGGGATCGCGCACGACTTCAACAACCTGCTGACGACCATCCTCGGGTACACCGAGCTGCTGCTCGGCCGCCACGGCGGCGACGAGTCCGATCGCCACCATCTCGAGGAGATTGAACGGGCGGGGCAGCGAGCCGCCGCGCTCACCCGGCAGCTCCTGGCCTTCAGCCGGAAACAGGTGCTGATGCCGAAGGAGGTGGATCTCAACGAGACGGTCGCCGGGCTCGAGAGCATGCTGGCGCGCCTCATCCGCGAGGACATCACGCTCACGTGCGAGCTGTCGCCGACGCCCGCCATCATCAGAATCGACCCGACGCAGCTCGAGCAGGCGATTCTCAGCCTCGTGCTGAACGCGCGCGACGCCATGCCGGCCGGGGGGCAGATTCGGCTCGAGGTGGCGTGCGCGCGGCTGTCGCAGGTGGACGTGCCGCCCGATCTGCACTCGCCGGCCGCCGATTACGTGCGCCTGCGCGTCATCGACGACGGCGTCGGGATTTCAGCGGAGGCGAAGCCGCACCTCTTCGAGCCTTTTTTCACGACGAAAGAGGTCGGCAAGGGGACAGGACTCGGCCTCGCGTCCGTCTATGGCATGGTGCGCCAAAGCCACGGCTTCATCAGTGTCGACAGCCAGCCCGGCCGTGGTAGCGTGTTCACGATGCACTTTCCCGCCGTGCTGAACCGGGACCAGACGGGCGCCGTCGCGGTCGAGCCGGGCGGGCCCTCGCGCGGGCGCGAGACCATTCTCCTCGTCGAGGACGAAGACTCGGTCCGCATGATCATCAGCGCCGTGCTGCGGCGGCAGGGCTACCAGGTGCTCGAGGCCGCGACCCCGCGCTCGGCGTTCGAGATCTTCAGCGAGCACGCGGGCGAGATCGATCTGCTGCTGAGCGACGTCGTCATGCCGGAGATGAATGGCCCGGCGTTCGCGCAGCGTCTCGTCGGCCTCCATCCGGAGCTGCGGGTTTTGTTCATCTCCGGTTACACGGACATGGCGATCCCGTTCGACATGGACAGCCAGAGCGTCAGCTTCCTGCGCAAGCCGTTCCAGGCCTCGGCGTTGACCGAGCGGGTGCGGCAGATGCTCGGGCGGCCGGGGCCGGGGCACGCGAAGGCGTGAGCGCATTCGGGCGGCGCGGAGGCCGAACCCGCACAGTCGCACAGCGATCGAGGCGCAGGACGCGGAATATGGGCGAGAAAACAGGCGATTTCAGAGCTATGCAAACCGTATGAAGCGGACCCCACCCTCAGCCATCAGCGTGCTCATCGTCGACGACGAGGAGCTGGTGTGTAAATTCGTTGAGCGCGTGCTGCGCGAGGCCGGTTATCAGACCGCGCAGGCGTCGGATGGTCCCGAGGCGCTCGCCGTGGCGGCGACACTGAAGACCTTCGACATCCTGGTCACCGACGTGATGATGCCGCAGATGACGGGCGACGAGCTCGCGCGGCGGCTGCGGCAGAACGAGCCTGGCCTGAAGGTGCTCTACCTCACCGGGTTCAGCGATCGCCTGTTCAAGGAAAAAGCCACGCTCTGGGAAGACGAGGCGTTTCTCGACAAGCCGTGCAGCGGGAAGGGGCTGCTGGAGGCCGTGTCGCTGCTCCTGTTCGGCCGCCTCGAGACGCCTCGGCCCTTCACGTCCTGACATGCAAAACTTGCGGGCATGCTGGCCAGACAATGGTCTGGACCGCCCGAGAGAAGCACAGACCGCAGAAAGGCTGGACAACCTGAGCAAAGAGCTCGAGGAAGAAGTTGCGGCGCGTACGCAGACGCTGGCACGCGCGAATGACGATCTGGCGGAACGGGCTGCCTTTCTCCAACAGATCCTTGATACGTCCGGCGTGGCGATCTTTGTGGTCGATACGGAGGGGCGCATCACGCAAGCCAACCAGCGCATGGCCGAGATGTTCGGATGGTCTCTCGATGCGTTGATGGGGGATGAATATTTCGCCCTTGTGCACCCGTTGGAGCGAGACATCGTCCGACAGAAGATGCTCGCGTTGCTGTCCAGCGCAACGACCTCGGTGGAATTGGAGCAACGTTATTGGCGTACCGACCAAACCGAATTCTGGGGCCACCTGACGGCCAGGCGTTTCTCTGACGCCAAGGGTGAGGAGCGCGGCCTCGTCGGCGTGATCGCTGACATCACCGTGCGAAAGCGAGCGGAAGAAGCATTGAAAGTGAGCGAAGAACGCTGGAAGTTCGCACTGGAAGGGGCGAACGACGGCGTTTGGGATTGGAACGTCCAGACCGGTGAAGTGCTGTACTCCAAGCGCTGGAAAGAGATGTTTGGGTTTGCAGAGTGTGAAATCGGGAATACCACATCCGAGTGGTTGAATCGCGTCCACCCGGAGGAGGTGTCTGGCGTAAGGGCGATAATCCAGCTGCATCTCTACAGCAAGACGCCATCACCCTCGGTGGAGTATCGCGTGTTGTGCAAGGATGGCGGCTGGAAATGGACGCTTGGCCGTGGCATGGTGGTCAGCCGCAATAGCGAGGGCGAACCGTTACGCGTCGTCGGCACCAACACCGACATCACCGAGAGAAAGCAGATGGAAGACCAGGTGCGTCAACTGGCGCTCTATGACACGCTCACAACACTGCCCAACCGTCGCCTGCTCAACGACCGCTTGAGCCAGACCATGGCTGCCAGCAAGCGCAGTGGTTGCTATGGCGCACTGATGTTCCTTGATCTGGACAACTTCAAGCCGCTCAATGACACGCATGGGCATGTGGCTGGCGACTTGCTGTTGATTGAGGCCGCGGTTCGACTGAAGAGTTGCGTGCGCGAGACGGATACAGTGGCGCGCTTCGGCGGCGATGAGTTTGTTGTCATGCTGAGCTGTTTGAATGCGGACAAGGCCGAATCGACTTCACAAGCCGAGATCGTTGCAGGAAAACTCCGCACCATCTTGTCTGAACCCTACCTGCTGACCATCAGCGACGATGGAAGGGAAGACGCCACGGTCGAGCATCACTGCACTGCGAGCATCGGCGTGGTCGTGTTCATCAACCACGAAGGCAGTCAAGACGATGTTCTGGAGTGGGCTGATACGGCGATGTATGAGGCCAAGGAGGCAGGGCGCAACATGATTCGGTTCTACGATTCCAAAGATTGAGTAACCGCTCTAGCCGCCCCTTGTGTGCATTTCGAGGTGCGGATCCTTCCGCAGCAGATCCTGAACCGGCACGAACGCCCGCCGATCGCCGAGCGCGAGACGCTCCTCGGCGCCGCGGTCGGCGCGCGCGCGCCAGCCGCCGCCCACCAGCGCCTTCAGCGCGTCGGTGGACGCGTGCTGGCGCAACGGCGCGCGCAGGTCGATCCCGTGCGTGGCGTACAGACACAGGTACCACATCCCATCGGCCGTGAGCCGGCTCCGATCGCACGTGCGGCAGAACGGATCGGTCGTCGACGCGATGATGCCGAAGGACGTGCCGTCGTCGAGTGCGAACCGCTCGGCCGGCGCGGACGATCCGGGCTCGTCGACGGGCACGATGACGCCGTAGTGCCGCGCGAGGGTGTCGAACATCTCCCGTCGCGACACGACGCGCTCCGGCGACCACCGGCTCGCGCCGCCGACATCCATGTACTCGATGAAGCGGACCTCGGCGTTCGCCGAGCGGCCGTACTCGACGAGCGGAACCAGCTCGTCGTCGTTCACGCCGCGGATGACGACCGTATCGATCTTGAGGCGGCCGTACGCGCGCGTCGCAGCCGCGATGCCCGCGTGGACCGCGTCGAGCTGATCGACCCTCGTGAGCGTCAGGAACCGATCCGGGCGCAGCGTGTCGAGGCTGACCGTAATCCGGCCGAGGCCGGCGTCCTTCAACGCGTCGATCTGATCGGCGAGGAGCACGCCGTTGGTGGTAAGCGCGAGATCCTTCAGGCCCGGCTTGGCGGCGATCATCCGCACGAGCGCCGGCACATCGCGGCGCAGCAGCGGCTCGCCGCCGGTCAGGCGGACCTTGTCGACGCCGAGCGACAGGAACACGTCCACGAGCGTGCTGATTTCCTCGAAGTGCAGCACGTCTTCGCGCGGCAGCCAGACGTAGTCGTCCTCCGGCATGCAGTACTCGCAGCGGAGGTTGCAGCGATCGGTGACCGACAGCCGCAGGTTGCGAAGCGGCCGCCCGAAGGTGTCCATCATCGGGAGCTCCACCGGCCCGGCACGGCGATCGCGCAGGACGGACAACGGCCCTCCGGTGTGATCCGGTAGTCGCGGATGTGATAGCCGTGGCGCGCCACGAGCACGTCGCCGCACGACGCGCATCGCGTGTCTTCGAGGTCGCCAACCTGGCCCGGCAGGTTGCCCGCGTAGACGTAGCGCAGCCCGTTGCCCCGTGCGAGGTCGGCGGCGGACCGCAACATCTCCGCCGTCGTATCCTCGGGGTCGGTCATCTTGTAATCCCCGTGGAACGCGGTGACGTGCCATGGAATGTCCGGCGACACGCCGGCGACAAACGAGGTCAGTCGCATCAGCTCGTCGCGCGAGTCGTTGAAGCCGGGAATCAGCAGCGTCACGATTTCGAGCCAGATGCCCATCGCGTGCAGGCGGCGGATGGTATCGAGAATCGGTTCGAGCCGCCCCCCGAGCTGACGATAGCGGCGATCGTCGAAGCTCTTGAGATCCACTTTGTAGAGGTCCACCCACGGCCGCAGGTATTCGAGCACTTCCGGCGTGCCGTTCCCGTTCGAGACGAAGCCGGTCGTCAGGCCGGCGGCTTTGGCTTCCTTGAAGATCGCGACCGCCCATTCGCTTGTGACGAGCGGCTCGTTGTAGGTGCTCACGATGACGCGGGCGCGGACGCGCAGCGCGTCGCGGACGAGCTTCTCGGGCGTCGTTGGGAGCGGCGGCACGACGGCGGCGGGATCGCGCAGGGCCTGCGACGTCACCCAGTTCTGACAATAGCCACAATGGAGATCGCAGCCGAGCATGCCGAAGCTGTACGCGAGCGCGCCGGGGTACGCGTGAAAGAACGGTTTCTTCTCGATCGGATCGCACTGCGCGCCGGCCACGTATCCCCACGGCACGCGCAGCCGGCCGCCCTCGTTGAAACGCACCTGGCAGACGCCGATCGCGCCGTCGGGCAGCGGACAGTAGTGCCCGCAGGCGTGGCAGCGGAGGCGGCCGTCCGGCAGCACGTCGTACAGCACGCCCTCGCGCGTTTCGCGGGCCAGGAGCTCGCCCAATGTGGACATGATTCCTGGTCATTGTACAGTGCCACCGTGCGACACGCGTTGCGTTACGATGAGCCCTTAGCCCTTAGCCCTTAGCCCTTCGCTCTACGCTCTACGCTCTACGCTCTACGATGTTCCGTTTCCCGCGCGCCGTTTGGCTCCTCGGCTGGGTCAGCCTCGCGACCGACGCCGCGACCGAGGCGGTCTACCCGCTCCTGCCGTTCTTCCTGACGCGCGTGCTCGGCGCCGGCGCGGTGTCGCTCGGCATCGTCGAAGGCGCCGCCGAGGCCGCCAGCAGCATCCTCAAGATTCTGTCGGGCCGGATCGCGGATCGCTCGCGCGCGAAGCGCCCGCTCGTGCTCTTCGGCTACGGCGTGTCGTCGATCGCACGGCCGTTCATCGCCCTCACGACGTCGTGGACGCAGGTCTTCACCGTCCGCGTGCTCGACCGCGTGGGGAAGGGCGTGCGCAGCGCGCCGCGCGACGCGATGCTCGCCGCCTGGACGACGCCGACGACGAGAGGGAGGGTGTATGGGTTCCATCGCGGGATGGATCATCTTGGCGCGGTGATTGGTCCGGCGCTGGCGTCGCTCTTCCTGTTCTTCTACCCGGATCGCTACCGCACGCTGTTCGCGCTGACGATCATTCCAGGCGCGATCGCCGTGATCCTGATCTTCTTCGTCCCCGAAGAGGGTCAGGTCCGCCTGAAGGCGGACACCACAGCGCCCAGGCCGCCAGATCCCACGGCGCCCAAGCCGCCAGATCCCACGGTGGTGTCCGGCTTCAGCCGGACCGTTGATCCCACCGTCGTGGTGTCCGGCTTCAGCCGGACCGTTGATGGACGAACCTCGTCGGTCCTTCCGCCGGAATTTACGCGATTCATGTTCGTCCTTGCGCTCTTCACGCTGGGCAATTCCACCGACGCGTTTCTGCTGCTGAGGCTGACCGACGCAGCCGGATCGGCGAAATGGATTCCGCTGATGTGGGCCGCGCTGCACCTGGTGAAAGCCAGCGTGTCGGTGGTCGGCGGGAGCTGGTCGGACCGCATCGGCCGGCGCGCCGTGATTGCGATCGGCTGGGTCGTGTACGCGGCCGTCTACGCCGGGTTTGCCGCGAGCCACTCGCTGCCGGCGCTCTTCGCGTGGTTTCTGCTCTACGGGTTCTATTTCGGTTTCGCGGAAGGCACGGAAAAGGCGCTGGTCGCGGATCTCGCGCCGGTGGAGCGCCGCGGCCTGGCCTTCGGCGTGTACAACGCCGTGCAGGGACTCGGCGCGCTCGCGGCGAGCGTGCTGTTCGGCGTGATCTGGAAGATGTACGGTGCGCCAACGGCGTTCGGGCTCGGCGCCGGCCTCGCGCTCGCCGCCACGGCGCTGTTGTTCGGGTCCGTCCGGCCGGGACGTCTGCGGAGCGCACTATAATCGTCAGTCAGACATGATTCGGATTCTCGTGACCAATGACGACGGCTACCGATCGGAAGGCATTCACGCCCTGGCGCGGGCGCTGCGGGAGGTCGGCGACGTGACGACGGTCGCGCCGATGACCGAAGCGAGCGCCATCGGCCACGCGCTCACGCTGCGCCATCCCCTGCGGCTCGAGCCGATCGGCGATCGAGTGTTCGCCGTCGACGGCACGCCGACCGACTGCGTGAACGTGGCCGTCACGCAGGTGTTCAAGGCGTTGCCGGACCTGGTCGTCTCGGGGATCAACAAGGGGTGGAACCTTGGCGACGACGTCACCTACTCGGGGACGGTGGCCGGCGCGCTCGAAGGGGCGCTGCTCGGCATCCCGGCCATCGCGGTGTCGCTGCGACAGACGAAAGGCGACTACGACTTCACCTTCGCCGCGCGCGCGGCGGCGGTCGTCGCCGAGGCGCTGCTGCAGCGGCCGCTGCCCGGGCGGACGTTCTTGAACCTCAACGTGCCGACGGGACAGCCGAAGGGCTATCGCGTCACCGTGCAGGCCAAGCGGAATCACGTAACGTCGGTCGTCGAGCGCCACGACCCGAAGGGGCGGCCGTACTACTGGATCGAGGAAGGGGAGAACGAGTGGGAGCCGCACGATCGCTCGGATTACCAGGCCGTGCGCGACGGCTACGTCTCGGTGACGCCGCTCCATCCGGACCTCACCGCCCATCACGCGCTCGCCGCGGTCGACGCGCTCGCGTTCGATAGAGAAACGGAAACACCGTAGGCCGGGTCCTCTCTGAACCCGGCGGAGGTCGCCGTCATGCGCCGCTGTTCTCGCGTCGGTCTTCTCGCGCTGGCGTTCGCGACGCTGGCGTTCGCGCGGCCGGTCGGGACGGCCGGTCCGCCCACGCGCCGTTCGCTCGATTCCAAGGAGCGCGACGCGATTCTCTCTCTTCTCGAAGCCGTCGATCTCGCGCAGGACGTGGACGCGCAGTCCGACGCCGGGCTCGCGTGGGACAGCCACGTCCTGAGGGCGGGCGATGAGGTGGCCTACGTGCCGTTCCGGCTCACGCTGTCCGGCGTGGCGGACGGCTTCAAGTCCACCGCGATGTACGTGCGCGTCGTCTCGCGCCGCGACGGCGTCCGCGTGTCCGAGGAGCGGTCGTTCCTCCGCGAGTGGGTGCTCCACGGCGGAGGCGCCGTGCCGCGGCGCGCCGAAACCGTGTATGTGGGGCCGGGCGAGTTTCCGGTCGGTCTCGCCGCCGGGTCCACGCGGCCGTCGGTGTCCGGGCCGGGGGCCGCGTCGGCTGCGCTCGCGCTGCAGGAACGGCAGTACGAGAAGCAGCGGACGGCGGCGGCGGAGGCGAAAACGAAGCAGGAAGCCAGGCAGCGCGATCCGTTGATCTTCCCGTTCGAGGAGTACTACTTCTACGAGCTCAAAACGTCGCGCGCCGGCGAGCCGCGCAGCGTCGAACGGGCGCTGTCGCTTCCGCCGGGCGAGTACGACGTGTTCGTCGCGCTCGTGGATCGCGGGCGCCTGAAGACGTCGAGCCCCACGATCCTCAAGCGGACCATCACCGTGCCGGACTTCTGGAACGATCGGCTCGCGCTGAGCAGCCTGATTCTGTCGAAGGACGTGCACCCGCTGGAGGCGCCGCTCGCGGCCCCGCAGCAGGCAGAGCATCCCTACGCCCTCGGCCAGACCGAAGTCGTGCCGGTGCTGACACGATCTTTTTCGACCGACGATGCGCTGTCGGTCGTGTTTCAGGTGTGCAACTACGGAGCGCCCGATTCCGATCTGACGCTCGAGTACACCTTCTACCGGACCGACCCGACGCGGCGGTTGTTCAACCGCACGGAGCCGCAGCAGTACGCGGACGCGGATCTACCGCCGCCGGGGACGTGGTCCACGCAGGCGTTCGCGATGCAGACGGTGCCGCTACTGCCGTTTCCGCCGGGAGCGTACGAGCTCGAGATCACCGCTCGGGATCGTCTGACGCGTGCGACGGCGAAAGAGACCGTGGCGTTCACGGTTGTGTCTGGGGTAAGATAAGCCTTCGTCCGGTCGGGGCGTGGCTCAGCCTGGTAGAGCACTCGGTTCGGGACCGAGGGGTCGGAGGTTCGAATCCTCTCGCCCCGACCAATCAAAAACACAATTCAGGCCCGGTTTTCCGGGCCTTTTTGCTGTACGGGCGATTTCGTCGCGGACCAGGTCCGGCCGACCGTTTTCACCATTTCAGCAAACGTTCAGCGAACTTTCCGGGTCGCGAGGGGGGGTTCGCGCGAATGGAGCAGGCGGACCAGTTGATCGCGGAATTAAAAGAGCTAAAGATTCAGGCACGTGGTAAAGAGCCACCCTATGGTTGCCTGATGGCAAGAACCGCCAGAAACATTGGGAAACGAGCCCGAAGATGTAGTGACATTATGTAGACATGATTGTATACTTGTTGAGTTTACAAGAAGGAACAATCATGCCGCAGACACGCAGTGCGAGCCGTGGGGTAACCATCAATCTTCGCGCTGATCAGCGCAAGCGAGCGTTGATCGATCGCGCTGCCGAGACGGTGGGGAAGAACCGCTCGGAATTCATGCTCGATGCGGCCTGCCGCGAAGCGACCTCGGTGCTTCTCGATCAGCGGCTGTTCCTGCTGGATGAGAAGGCCTTCAAGCGGTTCAACGAAGCGCTGGACAAAGCGCCAGCGGACAATCCGAGATTGCGCCGCCTGCTTGCGACGAAAGCTCCCTGGGAGCGATGAGCGACGTTGGAGAGACGATCGGTGCGCCTGAGGCACTGAACGCCGAGCATGATCTTTCGGCGTTCGACTCGGGCGAGCCGGCCCTCGATGACTGGCTGCGCAAACGTGCGCTGGCCAGCGAGCGGTCTGGTGCTTCGCGGACCTACATGATCGCTGTCGGCGACCGCGTTGTCGGGTTTTATTGCCTCGCCACTGGTTCGGTTGCGAAGCAAGCCGCGACGGGCCACATCCGACGGAACATGCCGGAGCCGATTCCGGTCATGGTCATTGGCCGGCTGGCAATCGATCGCGACTTCCAAGGTCGCGGTCTCGGCAAGGCGCTCCTTCGTGATGCCGCGTTGCGGACGCTGCAAGCCGCCGCGATCGCCGGCATGCGCGCCATTCTGCTGCACGCCATTTCGGAACACGCGAAGCTCTTCTACGTGCACTGCGGCTTCTCTGAGTCTCCGCTGGATCCCATGACGATGATGATCAGCATCGCTGACGCAGAACGGATTCTGTCAGGCAAGTAGGAACCTGGAGTTCGCCTGTCGTCAGCGCGGCCATCGGTTCGAGACGCTCGTGACCGCCAACCGCACGCCCGCGTGTCCCGAGTGCCGCTCGGCTGACCTCGAGAAGCTCGTGTCGGCCTTTGGCGCCCGCACGTCGGGCGGCTGCGCGACCGACGCGGCGCGTTCCCCGTTCATCTCCTCCTAAGGGTGCGTCCAAGAAGGTGCTCTGTGAGCACGTTACGACGCCGTCCAACTGCCTTCAGCATCGCAGCTGTGGCAGGCGGCGTCGCATGACCATGCGATAGACTGGCGCTATGCACGCCATCAGCCGCTTCCCGGTCCCCGATCTCGATACCCTCCCCGAGGACATCCGCAGCCGCATCGCCGCCGTGCAGCAGAAGGCAGGATTCATTCCGAACGTGTTCCTGGCGTGGGCGCATCGGCCCGACGAATTCCGGGCGTTCTTCGCCTACCACGACGCGCTCCTCGAAAAAGATGGGGGCCTCACGAAGGCCGAGCGCGAGATGATCGTGGTCGCGACCTCGAGCGTCAATCACTGCCACTACTGCGTGATCGCGCACGGCGCGATTCTGCGGATCAGGGCCAAGCAGCCGCTGCTGGCGGACCAGGTCGCGATCAACTACCTCAACGCCGACCTGACCCCGCGCCAGCGGGCGATGCTCGACTTCGCGGTCAAGGTCGCCGAGCGGTCGCATGAGGTGGGCAGCGACGATTTCGCCGTCCTCAAGAGCCACGGCTTGACCGACGAGGACATCTGGGACATCGGGTCGATCGCCGCGCTGTTTGCGCTCTCGAACCGGATCGCCAATCTGCTCGCGCTCCGCCCGAACGACGAGTTCTACACCATGGGCCGCGCGCCCGGAGGCAAGTAGATGCTGGTGTAGCAGGCCTGAAGGCCTGCACTACTACATCCAAACTACTACTACATCCAAACTACTACTACATCCAAACTGCCGCATCCGCGCCCTGCGGTCAGCGTGTCTTGATGAACGTCCCCGCGCGCAGCTCGGCGAGCGCCTGCTGCAGCTGATCCTTCGTGTTCATCACGATGGGTCCGTACCAGGCGACCGGCTCCTCGATCGGCTTGCCCGAGACGAGCAGGAACCGGATGCCTTCGTCGCCGGCCTGCACCGTCACTTCGTCGCCGCTGTCAAACAGCACGAGCGATCGGTTGCCCGTGTCGGCGTCGCGTGTCACCAGGTCGCTCCCGTCGATCCGCTCGGTCACGACGCCCTGAGGCTGGGACGCATCGCGGAACGTGCCCGATCCCGCGAAGACGTAGGCGAACGCATGGCGTGAGGTCTCGACCGCCAGGCGTTTGCGTTGTCCCGGCGGCACGGACACGTCGACGTAGCGCGGGTCGGCCGCGACGCCTTCCACCGGTCCCTTCTTTCCCCAGAATTCCCCGCAGATCACGCGCACACGCGTACCATCGTCGTCGACCAGTTCGGGAATGTCGCGGGCGGCGACGTCCTGATAGCGGGGCCTGGTCATCTTCAGCGACGAGGGGAGATTCGCCCAGAGCTGGAAGCCGTGCATGCGCCCCTGCGCGTCGCCCTGCGGCATTTCCTGGTGCATGATGCCGCTGCCCGCCGTCATCCACTGCACGTCGCCGGCGCCGAGGTTGCCGCGGTTGCCGAGCGAGTCGCCGTGCTCCACGCGCCCCGCGAGCACGTAAGTGATGGTTTCGATGCCGCGGTGCGGATGCCACGGGAAGCCGGCGAGATAGTCGTCGGGGTTCTCGCTGCGGAAGTCGTCGAAGAGCAGAAACGGATCGAGCTCGGTGGTGTCGCCGAAGCCGAACGCGCGCTGCAGCTTCACGCCGGCGCCTTCGACGTGGGGTTGCGCGCGCACCACGCGCTTGACGGGTCGGATGGACATCGTGGGTCTTCTCCAAGGTATGAGCGGCCCGCGCCGTTCATGTATGAACTATATCACATCTGCGGGGAGGGCCCTCGAGAAACGCTGTCTGACACGCACCCCCATGGATGCGCTTGCGGCGCGACTCGGTTCCCCGGGAAAATAGCCACCGAGGAGATTGACCATGCGTCCTGTCCGATTGTTCGGCGCGGCGTGCGTGATCCTGGGGGCGGTCGTGCCCGTCATCGGGCAGTCGGGCGCGGCCAACGGCGAGTGGCGGACCTACGGCGGCGATCTCGGCCACACGCGCTACGCGCCGCTCGATCAGGTCAACGCCGCGAATTTCAGCACGCTGGAAGTCGCCTGGCGGTTCAAGACCGACCCGCTCGGTCCCCGGCCCGAATTCCAGCTCGAAGCGACGCCGCTGATGGCGAACGGCGTGCTCTACTCGACCGCCGGCACGCGGCGCGCCGTCGTCGCGCTCGATGCCGCCACCGGCGAGATGCTCTGGATGCACAGCGAGCACGAAGGGGCCCGCGGCGCGGCCGCGCCGCGACAGCTCTCAGGACGCGGCCTCGCGTACTGGACCGATGGCCGCGAGTCGCGAATTCTCTACGTGACGCCCGGCTATCAGCTCGTTGCGCTCGACGCGAAGACCGGCGCCCTCGTCGCGAGCTTCGGCAAAGCCGGTATCGTGGATCTGAAGCAGGACGACGACCAGGAGATCGATCCGATCACCGGAGAGGTGGGCCTGCATTCGACGCCCATCGTCGCGAAGAACGTCGTGATTGTCGGCGCCGCGCATCGGTCGGGCGGCGTGCCACGCGGCCGTTCGAACGTCAAAGGCTACGTGCGCGGGTTCGACGTGCGCACCGGCAAGCGTCTGTGGATCTTCCACACCATTCCGTCGCCGGGCGAGCTCGGCAACGACACGTGGGAAAAGGATTCGTGGACCTACACGGGCAACACGGGCGTGTGGGCGCAGATCTCGGTCGATGAAGAGCTCGGGATGGCGTACCTCCCGGTCGAGTCGCCGACCGGCGATTACTACGGCGGTCATCGTCCGGGGAACGGGCTCTTCGGCGAGAGCCTCGTGGCCGTCGATCTGAACACCGGCCAGCGCAAGTGGCACTACCAGCTCGTGCACCATGGCATCTGGGACATGGACATCCCGTGCGCGCCGATGCTCGTCGACATCACCGTGAGCGGGCGGACGGTGAAGGCGGTCGCGCAACCGACGAAGCAGGCGTTTCTCTACGTGTTCGATCGCGTCACGGGCCAGCCGATCTGGCCGATCGAGGAGCGGCCCGTCGCGAAGGGGGACGTGCCGGGCGAGTGGTATGCGCCGACGCAGCCGTTTCCGACCAAGCCGCCGGCCTACGATCGTCAAGGCGTTTCGGTTGACGACCTGATCGATTTCACACCCGAGCTCCGCGCTGAGGCGCTGAAGCTCGTCGAGAAGTACAAGACAGGACCGGTGTTCACACCGCCGGTCGTCAGCAGGATGGAAGGGCCCCTGGGCACGCTCGTGCTGCCCTCGGCGACCGGCGGGGCGAATTGGACCGGCGGCTCGTACGACCCGGACACGCACACGCTGTTCGTCTACTCGCAAACGAATATCGGCGCTCTCGGCCTCGTGCCGCCGCCCGACGTCAAGGTGTCGGACATGAACTTCGTGCAGGGCTCGGCGACCTCCGGCGCGCGGCGGACGGCCGGCGCCGGCGGCGCATCGGGCGCGGACGCGCCTCCGGCCGCGCAAGCAGCAGGCGAGGGCGGCGGAGCAGGGCTCTCGATACAGGGGCTGCCGCTCGTCAAGCCGCCCTACGGCCGGATCACCGCGATCGATCTCGACAAGGGCGAGATCAAGTGGCAGATCGCTCATGGCGAGACGCCCGACATCATCAGGAATCACGCGGCGCTCAAGGGCCTGACGATTCCTCGCACGGGGCAATCGGGGGTCCTGGGTACGCTGACCACCAAGACGCTGGTCATCGCGGGCGAGAGTCGGGTGACGACGACGGCGTCTGGCCGGCGCGGCGCGATGCTGCGCGCGTACGACAAGGCGGACGGGAAAGAAGTCGGTGCCGTCTACATGCCCGCGCCGCAGAGCGGTTCGCCGATGACCTACCTGCTCAACGGCAGGCAATACATCGTTGTCGCCGTCAGCGGCGGCAACTACAGCGGCGAGTTGATCGCCTTCCGTTTACCGGGCTAAACCCGGAAGTCACTTGAATGGACGTCGCGCCGCTCACGTAGCGCAGGGCTTCAGCCCTGCCATTGCGGCGCGGGCAGGCCTGAAGGCCTGCGCTACCTGCGTCCACTCAAGCGCCTTCCGGGACTGGATGCTAGAGCCGCAGAGATCAGGGGTGCCGGGGGTTCGTGTTCGCGGCGACCGGCGAGCCGGCAGGCGAGCGTCGCTGCGGAGCGGCCCAGTCGCCGAACGAGATCACGTCGCTGACGCGCCCCAGGCGGATGGTCGCCGAATCGGTCCGGACGGCGACGACGACCGCGTCGCCGACAAGGATGGGCTTGGCGCGGCGGCCCTCGCGGCGGCCCTCACGGCGGAAGAGCGTCAGGCGATGTCCGGCTCGGATGCCGTAGTCGCTCCCGCGATCGATCACCATCAACCGCCCCGGCGCTCCCAGCATCTGTCCGTTATCCCCAAAGAGAATCCGCGCCGCGTCTTCGTAGTCGGGAGCTCCGGCGGGTTCGGGAGTCCGCACCGGTTCCGGATTGAACGACGCCAGAAAATCGCCCTGCATCAGCTCGTCGCAGGCGTAGACCACGACGGCCGCCGACGTGTGCTCGTCGGCCGCCACGATCTGCAGCAGGCCGGCGGTATGCTCGCCGGTCGCCGCGCCGTCCGCGACCCCGCTCACGGGATAGTAGCGGCGGACCGCGAGATTTCGTCCAACCTCCAGGCCGTTCAGCCTGCCGCCATCGATGAGGAGCTCGTCACCCTTCACATACAGCCCATGCTCCGCTCCGCGGCGCGCTGACCGGATCGTTCCCAAGGACTCCGCGGTCGCGCTCGGCTTGGCCGGCCCGCAGATGGACTCGCGGTCGTGCGCCGGAACAGGTTTCACCACTCTAGCCGGCGCAGGCGGAGGTGGCGGCGGCGGCAGTCGCGGTGGCGGCGGGGGAACAACAGGTGATTTGCCGTGGACGACGACCGTTTCGGTTCGGGTCGCCAACGCCAGGCGCTGCACGACCCGAGCTTCGACACCCCCCTGAACGGTGATGTCGACGGCGGCGGTGGAGAAGCCCTCGAGCTCAAACGTGAGATGGACGGGGCCCGCAGGCAGCGCACCGAGCACATAGCTGCCGACCGCGTTGGTGACGGCGGTCGCAAGGACCTGCCCGTCCGCTGAGGCTGCCACTACGGTGACGCCGGGCAGCACGCCGCCCGATCCGTCGGCAACCGCGCCTCGAACCGAACCCTGAGCCGCGTTGATGGAAGCAGCGGTGACACACATGCCGAGCACCGCGAGGGTGGCGGCCGCGAGTGTCCTGGCTGATACGCGCATCGAGTGTTATGAGCCTCTCGGATTGGTATCGGCTCGAGGCGCACTCGCAATCAGTTGCTCGCGTCCGCCGGATGTAGGGCAAGCCTTTTGAGCGTGCGGAGGCCTAGACGGGTCGGGTGATGGGGCGGTTCCCCGGCGGCTGGATCGAGAAGAATGGCGGGCGGGCAGAGCGAGGGCGCAAGCGATCGGGCTGGCGTGCAGAGGCCGAAGAGCTTTGTTGGGACGGACCTCGCGTCACTCCGTCTCGGTTTGCCAGTCCTGCAGGGGCTGAGGGCCCGGCTGGATCCCTTCCAGATCGGGATCGACGCCGTTCGCGCGATTCGGGCCGGAGCCCTTTTGCGCGGCGACTTCGAGCCGGCGGGCCTGCTTCTCTTTTTGACGTTCCTGGCGCTGGCGCTCGCGCTGGCGCTTCTGTTGCGATGGTCTCGACTTGTTCACAGGGCAATTGTACGACACCGGCCGTCCGCTGTCATAATGATCCGTGCCCTTTACCAATCTCGGACTCCACTCCAGCCTCTTGCAGGGGCTCAAAGATCTCGGATTCACGCGGCCGACGCCCATTCAGGCCGACGCCATTCCGCCCGCGATGGAGGGTCAGGACCTGCTCGCCTGCGCCATGACCGGCAGCGGCAAGACCGCCGCGTTCCTGCTGCCCATCCTCCACAAGCTGATGGACAAGCCGCGGGGCACGACGCGCGCGCTCGTCCTGACGCCGACGCGCGAGCTGGCGGCGCAGATTGTCGAAGACCTCAACGACCTTGCCGTGCACACGCCGCTCACCGCGGCGGCCGTCTTCGGCGGCGTCGGCGCGGGCCCCCAGGAACACGCCTTTCGCAGCGGCGTTGACGTCATCGTCGGCACGCCGGGGCGGCTGCTCGACCATTTCCGGTCGTCGTACGCGAAGCTCGCCGGCCTCCAGTATCTGGTCCTCGACGAAGCGGACCGCATGCTCGACATGGGATTCCTGCCCGACATCCGCCGTGTGCTGCGGCATCTGCCGCCGCGTCGTCAGACGCTGTTCTTCAGCGCGACGATACCGCCGCCCATTGCGGCGCTGTCGCGGGAGATGCTGAAGAACCCGGCGACGATCAACATCGAGCGTCGGTCGGCGCCGGCCGTCGGGATCACCCACGCGGTGTATCCGGTGCCGCAGCATCTGAAGCCGGTGCTGCTGGTGAAGCTGCTGCAGGGCGGTGAGATGCAGGATGCGCTGGTCTTCACGCGCACGAAGCACCGCGCGAACCGGCTGGCCAAGCACCTCGCCGAGCACGGCATCAAGGTCGAGCGGATTCACGGCAACCGCTCGCAGGCGCAGCGGACCGAAGCGCTCGCCGGTTTCAAGAGCGGGAAATACCGCGTCCTGGTGGCGACCGACATTGCGGCGCGCGGGATCGACGTGACCGCGCTCGGCCACGTCGTCAACTTCGACGTGCCGCTGGTGCCCGACGACTACATCCACCGCGTCGGCCGGACCGCGCGCGCGGAAACGACGGGGTCGGCGTTCACGTTGATGGCGCCGGAGGAAGAGGACAGCATTCGCGCGATCGAGAAGGCCATCAACAGCCGGCTGCCGCGCGTGACGCTGCCCGATTTCGACTATCAGGCGCGTCCGCAGGCCCCGTCGCTCGACCAGCGTCCGCCGAGGCCGCAGGGTGGCCGCGGTCCGCGCGGGCCGCACGGGCCGCACGGACCGCGGAGCCACGCCGGTCCGCGTGATCCGCGCGCGCCGCAACCGCGTCGCAGCTGGTCGGGCGGCGCGCGGCGTCGGCCATGACAGGCCCGGCGTATCCCGCCGCACGCATGGTCGCGCCGAATCCGGTCGAGGGCAACGTGGCCACCACCGTCCATCCGACGCAACTGGGCGGCACCCGCCATCTCTCCGCCGCGCAGTTCGTGCACGACCAGCGCGACACGGTGGCGCTCGTCGCGTCGAAGCCCTGCTGCTCTAGCAGCGGTTCTCACAATGCTGTAGTGTCCGCCTTCAGGCGGACTCTCACGGGCCGGCTGAAGCCGGCCACTACGGCGTTGTGAAAAGCGCTCCGGTGCCCGGGCGCCCCGACATCAGAAGCTGAAGAAGAAGAGCAGGTCGATGCCGGCGCGCTCGACGCGGCGGAAGGGCGAGCGCAACACGAGCGACTGCGCGTCGGAGTAGGTGAAGCGGAGCAGCAAAATCCGCGACAGATAGTACTCGATGGTCGCCTCGTCGTACGGCTCCTGGCCGAAGAGCCGGCTGAACCGCGCGATCAATCCCGGCGCGATCTCTTCACCGATGGTCACCTTCGTCCCCGTCCCGAGCTCGCCGGGCTCGATCTCGAGGATGTCGATGCCAATCTCGTTCTCGATCGCCGAGATAATCGGCGTGGCGAGGAAGCCGGCGGCCAGCGTGCCGGCGCGCACCAGGAGCTGCTGCTGCTGGGTGGCCGACAACTGGTTCGTGGTGGTGTTGAAGACGATGAGCGACAGGATGTCGGACGGGTCGAGCGGTGGCGTGCTCGCCAGCCGCAACTCGGGCTCGCGCATCGGTCCGAAGATGCTGACGCGCGTCTGCACGCCCGAGATCTCGCGCGTGACGGTGACGTAGATTTCCGGGTTGAGGTCGCCGCGGAAGTTGATCGAGCTGGCGGGATCGACATCGAAGCGCCGGCTCTGGAAGGCGTAGGTGCCGCTCACGGAATCGAACGAGCCCGTCACGGAGACCGGCTGCCCCGGGTCCTTGTAGAGATAGAGATCGCCCGTCACCCGCAGGTTGATGTCGCCGAGGCCGATTGGCGTGCCGGGAGACACCTGCACGTTGTCGCCGACGAGGCGCAGCGTGCCTGGCACGTGCAGCGACAGATCGAGCCCCAGCCGATCCCACGGGTTGAGCGCCTTCACGGCGTCCAGGTCCGTCATCGTCGTCGGCTCGGTCGCGTAGGGTTGGAACAAGGTGCGCTCCAGGATCTCGTCGACCCGCACGCTGCTCCCGGTGCTGATCGTCAGATCGCCGGCCAGCCGTGGAGCCTCGAAGCGTCCGCGGAGCCGCACGTTCGCATCCACGTCGATCCGCCCGAGCGCGTTGCGCATCACTTCGAACCCGCGTGCCGTGCCATCGATCTCGAGCTCGCCGACGCGCAGCTCGTGCGTGCCCAGGCTCCCGTGGACGTCGAGCGGCTGTCCGCCGCTGTCCTCGACGTGCAGGGCGTCGACCGTGAGCTTGTCGCGCGCGAGCGTGATCGCGGCCCGCGCGTTCTTGTACTGCGCGCCGGTCCGGGTGACCAGAAACGCGGCGTTCGCAATCGAGACCGAGCCGCTCACGTGCGGATCCCGGCTCGTGCCGATCGCCTTCACATCGAGCGTGATGCCGCCGGAGACGTCGCGGATCACGTCGGTCACCCCCTCGATCAGGCCCAGGCTGATGGTGCTCGACGTGATCGCGAGGTCGATCGGCTGCTCGGGCAGATCGCGGTTGAAGACCGCGAGGGGCACCGTGCCGCTGGCGGTCACCCAGACGTTGGGCGCCTGGTCGAGCCGGAACGCGACGTCGAACATCCGGCCGGCATACGTGAAGCGCCCATTCAGCTTCTGGTAGCTCACGCGCTCCACGCGCCCGCCGGTCACCGTGACGGTCCCGGCGACCCGCGGTTGCTCGCGCGTGCCACTGACAGTCGCGTCCAGATCGAGGACGCCGCCGTAGCGGGTCGGCCGCTCGAACGCGCTTTGCAGCGTGTCGAGGAACACGTGGCCGGCGGTCACGTGCAGCGCACCGGCGCCGTCCGGTCGCCACGTGCCCGCGACGCCGATCCGCTGGTCGCCGCCGCCGTCCACGAGCTCCACCGGTGTGACGGCGAGTCCCTGATCGCTCCACGACACGATCGGCGCGGTCTCCCGGGCCGCGAGACGCCACGGCGCGCGGCCGAGCGTCACGGTGAGATCGATCAGGTCGGCCTGTTGGCGATCCGGATGGAGAACCACGTCGCCCGCCAGCCGGCCCTTGCGCGCGCCGGTCTGCGCGAGCTGCACGTCGAAGCGGAGCCGCTGCGCGTCGAAGGTGGCGGTGCCAGACGCCTCCTGCACCGACTGGCCGAACAGCGTGAGAAACGAACCGCGAGCGTTCACCGTCGCCATGGCCCTCGCGGCGTCGCCGGACGGCACGGTCACATCGTACTGGCCGTTCAGCGTCAGCGCCGTGACGTCGAACGCGGCGAGCTGGTTGATCGTCGCGTCGCCGGCGGCGTGGAGCGCCGTGGACGGACCGGTGAGCCGGCCCTTGGTGGAGAGCGCGCCTGTGGCATCCTGGCCGGTGAGCGAACGCACCTGCGCGAAATCCACGCGCGCCACGTCGTACTGGAAGTCCGTCGAGGCGTCGTCGGTCAGCGCCACGAGGCCGCTGCCGTGTCCCGCGATCGCGGGTCCGGCGACGTCGAGACGCGCGACGCTCAACTGCGAATCGGCGAGCGTGGCGTCCACCGCCGCCGTGTCGATGTGCAGGTCGCGCACGACCGACGGGCCGAGGGACATCATGCCGCGCACGTCGTAGTCCCCGAGCGTCGCCGGCCTGGCGAGGAGATCGCGGACCGTGGCCGTCACGCGGCCCGATCCGGTCAGCGTCGCGCCGAGCCGCGGGTCCGCGAACGGCACCGCCGGATCGATGCCCGCGAAGGATCCGTCATAGGACGCACGGAGCGTGCCGCCGGCGATGTCGATCGAGACGTCCGCGTCGGTGAGCGTGCCCTTGAACAGATTCGCGCGCGCCAGGCGCCCGCTGCCCTTCAGCGCGAGCGTCGCGCGATCGGTGCCGCGGCCTTCGACCCGGAAGGAGCCGGACAGCACGCCCGCGTACCGCGGCTCCTGCAGCCACGCCACGTCGAGGCCCTCGCCGAAGCGGCGCAGGTCGACCCCTTCGATCGCGCCGTCGCCGGAGAACTGCAGCGGCTCTTGCGATGTGTCGATCGCGCCCACGGTGCCGGCGCCGACGGTCGCGCCGAGGAACTGCGACGGCGCGAACATCGCGCGCCCCGCGATGAACGGCTGACTGAACTGACCGGACACGTCGTAGTCGAACGTCAGCAGGCTGTCGACGCGCGGCACCGGCACATCTGCCGGAACGCGTCGCAGATCGATCGCCGTCGTGGTGCCTGTGAAGCGGAACGGAAACGGCTCGTCGATGCCGATCGATCCGTCCGTCGTCGTCACCCTGGCGCCGTACGCGAGCGCGTCCGCACTGCTGATGAGCACCGCGGCCGACGTGATCTGCCCGCGCGCGCGCACGTTGTCGGCGGCGTAGTTCATGTACATCGCGTGCGGGCCCTGGAACGCGTACATGCCGCGCGGGAAACGGCGGCCCAGTTCGAGCGCGAGATTGAATGTGACGTGCCCGCTGATATCCGACGGGCGCGCCGGGCGATTGAGCCAGCGCGCGAGGTTCAGGCGCGCGACGTCAACGGCGCCCGCGCCATGCCATCCGGGCACGGTGGTGTCCAGCGTCAGCCGTCCCTTGACCGATCCGCCGCTGCCGGCGAGTTGGAGGGTCGTGTCGAGCTGACTGGGGGGACCCTTGAGCGACGTGTCGAAGGAGGCGTCGACCGCGATGTTCGTCAAGCCGCGCAGCACACCGGACCACTCCTGAAACGCGAAGCGATCGGCGCGCACCCGCAGGTCGAGCAGCGTCGGCTTCGCGACGTTGTTGACCCGGCCGTCGAGCGTGAACGCGGAACGCGCGGTCCCGACCGACAGGCGCTCGAAGAACCATCCGTCAGGTCCGCGGCCGAACGTGCCGGCCAGCGGGTTGACCGAGAGATCCGGCGCGTGACCGATCCACGACGCCCGATCGAAGGTCAGCGTCCAGCGCACGGGGTAGTAGGCGAAGGAGAACGACGCATTCAGCGCCTCGAAGTCGGTCGGCACGTGCGCGGCGCCGAAGTCGAGCGGATCCTGCAGCGAGACGCGGCCGTCGATCACCTCGACGGACAGCACCTGGAGCGGACGTCCCGGGCCGGCGCGTTGTCCCTCGCGCGCGTCGCGCTTGATGAGCGCGGCGAGATCCCAACGGCCGTCCGCAGTCTTCGCGCCGACCACGATCGGCCGGGTGAGACGCACGCGCCGGATGACGACGCCCGGCTGGAACAGCTCGCGGATGCTGTAGCTGAGCGCGATCTCGTCCACGTGGATGAGCGTCTGACTGCCGCGCGCGACGTTGACGTCGCCGAGCTGGATGCCGCCGAGCAACGATCCTTCGAGCTGGCCGATGCTCAGCGTCGCCGTCAGATAGTTATTGGCCTGGCTGACCAGGACGCCGCGGACCCGGTTCTTCCCCCAGCTGGTTTCAATCACGGCGAGCGCGAGCCCCAGGACGATCAGCAGGACCAGCACGAGGCCGAGGAGCGCTTTCGCCAGCGTCGCCGAAACGGAGCCGAGGCGTCGAAGTCGCGTCACCTCCCTGCAGTCTATCAACGAGCGAGGTGCGAGCGCTTGGGATGAGCTGGTTTGTTCCGCCGGCGTGTTCCGCGCTGTCCATTGCGATGGCGACCGTGTAAGCTCTGCCCTGACGCCATTCCCTGCATGCCAAAGATCTCCGCGCTCGCGATGAGCGACGCGCTCGAGGAGCACGCACCCGCCGCGGCGCCAGGAAAGTCGGCCGACGCCGCGCGACGCCGGCGCGCGCAGGACGTCGCGCTCGGCGTGCTCGCGGCCACGCTCGTGTTCGTCGTGCTCTTCTGGCGCCTCGGGACGCCGACGTTCTGGGATCCGGACGAGGCTCATTACGCCGAGACGACGCGCGAGATGGTCGCGTCCGGCGACTGGTGGGCGCCCTACTACAACGAGCAGCCGTTCTTCGACAAGCCCGTCCTGTTCCATCAACTGCAGGGCGCCGCGATGGTCGTCTTCCGCCACGCCGAATTCGCGTCACGGATCGTGCCCGCGCTCGCCGCGCTTGGGCTGGTCGGCGTCACGTTGTGGTTCGGCGCGACGATGGTGTCGGCCGATATGGGTGTCGTCGCCGCGCTGATGTTGCTGGCGAGCCCCGGGCTGTTCGCGCTCGCGCGCTACGCCATCCTCGACACGCTGTTCACGCTGTTCATGTTCGGCGGGGCCGCCTGCCTGGCGGTGGCGGCGCTGCGCGATCGCCCGCGGCTGCAGTGGCTCGCGTACGTCTGCCTCGCGCTCGGCGTGCTGACCAAGGGACCGATCGCGCTCGTGCTCTGCGGCCTCACGTTCCTCATCGCGATCGTCGTCTCCGCCGATCTGCGGCGCCGGCTGCTGGGGTTGCGGTGGATGGCCGGGCTCGTCCTGATCGTGGCGCTCTCCGCGCCGTGGTTCATCTACATGTACCTGCGGTTCCGGCAGGAGTTCGTGAACGGGTACATCCTCGACGAGAACCTGCGGCTGTTCGCCGGCAGTCGCTTCGGCAATCAACCCGGCTTCTGGTTCTACTTTCAGATTCTGGCCGCCGGGCTGTTGCCGTGGACCGGCCTGCTCGTCGGACGCCTGATCGACGACGTGCGAGCGGTGAGACGTGGCGAGCGGCTCGACGGGGTCGAGACCCTGTTGTGGGCCTGGACGCTGGCGGTCGTCGGGTTCTTCACGCTCTCCACGTTCAAGCTCGATCACTACGTGTTTCCGGCGGCGCCGGCGCTGTGCCTCCTGTGTGCGCGGACGTGGACGGACGTGCGGGCGAACCAGTGGGCATCGCGCAACGCGGGCGCGCGGGTGGGGCTGCACCTGGTGGGCCCCTTCCTCGTCGCTGTCGGGGCCGGCTGCGGCTCTTTTCTGATCG
>Ga0082335_1001423_pt1 | contig 50874 bp, 39 predicted proteins | sample Subgrocontami58m_FD_72375 | JGI IMG/M metagenome (GOLD analysis project Ga0082335, IMG submission 72375) | Subsurface groundwater microbial communities from S. Glens Falls, New York, USA - GMW37 contaminated, 5.8 m (SPADES assembly) (version 2) ... | reverse complement strand
GAAAGAGCCCCCCCCTCATGTGCATCGCGGGATTAATCCCGCCAAGCTCCGGGACCGTCAAGGTCAAGGGTGTGGAGATAAACGGTCCGCCGCCGAATCTGGTTCTCGTCTTTCAGGAATATAATAAGTCTCTGTTCGCGTGGCGTTCTGTTCTGGGAAATGTGCTCTTCGGTTTGGAGGTCAAGGGAGACTCTTCCAGAGAAGCAGAAGGGAGAGCTAGACATCTGATCAGCCTTGTAGGGCTGGAAGGTTTTGAGCGCCATTATCCATGGGAGCTTTCCGGGGGCATGCAGCAGAGGGTGGCCATAGCCAGGGCGCTTGCTTATGGTCCCGAGGTTTTGCTGATGGATGAGCCCTTCGGATCAGTGGATGCTCTGACCCGGCTGGAATTGGAGGACACATTGCTCAGGCTCTGGAAGGAGTTGAAGACCACTATCCTGTTTGTCACCCATGACATCGAGGAATCCATCTACCTCTCCGATAAGATATGTGTCCTGGGCCGCCGCCCATCTCGCGTCCTGCTCAGGATGGATATCCATCTGGATAGACCCAGGAATCAGCTAAGTACGCGGTCCGATCCAAAATTCGTGGAATTGAGAAACGAGATTTACCGGCAGATAAGCGACGAAACCATCAAGTGAAACTGTTTGGGCGAATCAATCTGGCAGGTCTGGCTACGTTTTGCATTTTCCTCCTTCTCTGGGAGGGCTTCGCGCGTGCCAGTCCGCTCCTCCAACTCTACTTCCCGCCCGTAAGCAGAATCCTGCTGTCCCTCTGTCAATTGATTTTCTCCCGGGAGCTCGTCGGCCACATCGTGGCGACCCTGGGCCGCTTCCTGAGGGGTTATCTCTTAGCGACGCTTCTTGCCGTGACCCTGGGAATCGTTCTCGGATATTTTAAGCTGGCATACAGCCTCTCCGAGTCGCTCATCGAATTCTTGCGGCCGATGCCCTCGGTAGCCATCATCCCGGTGGCGATCCTCTTTCTCGGCATAGGCGACGCTATGATGGTCGCGGTTACCGTGTATGCCTGCGCCTGGCCCATCCTCATTAATACCATCGCCGGTGTTAAAAACATCGACCGGACGCTTATCAATACCGCCAGGACCTTCGGCCTGGGGAGGTGGAAGGCGCTCAGGAAGATTGTCCTTCCCGCCGCCTCCCCATATATCGTGACCGGTCTCCGCGTCAGTCTGGCTATCGCCCTGATTCTGGTCACAACGTCCGAAATGGTAGTAGGGGTAAGCGGCCTTGGGTTTTTCATTCTGGATGAGGAGAGATCTTTGAGAACCGACAACATGTATGCCGGCATCTTCCTCGTGGCTTTGCTGGGATACAGCCTCAACCGCCTGTTTCTTGTCTTGGAGAAGAGGGCTATGGCCTGGCACCGGAGAATGACGGCCGGAGAGCAGGTATGAAGTGGCCGATCGAGTCCAAGCTAAACGGTATTCTCGTGCTTGTGGCCGTGATCCCGGTTTGGGAATTTATCTCGTGGGCGGAGTTGGTCAATCCTCTTTTCTTTCCGCCGATGAGCAAGATTTTGCGATCCTTCTTCCTGCTTGTCCTTTCCGGCGACCTGCTCTACCAGATACTCTTAAGCTTAAAGCGGGCGGCGGCAGGATACTTATCAGCCGCTCTTGTGTTTATACCGTTGGGGGTCGTTATGGGACTCTATCCTTGGGTTTACCGATTGCTGGAGGTGGTCATTGAGATGGCCCGCCCGATTCCTCCGCCCGCCATAGTCCCGGTCGCCATGCTGTTTTTTGGCCTGGGGGATGAGATGAAGATATTTGTTATTTTTTTCTCCTGTGCCTGGCCCATCCTTCTCAATACGTACGATGGCGTGAGAAACATAGATCGGCTCCTCATCGATACCGCCAGGACCTTCGGCCTTTCGCGCCGGAGGATGATCACCAGGGTCGTTGTCCCCGCGGCCTCACCGCAGATCATGACCGGCCTGAGGGTGAGTCTGGCCATTATGCTGATCCTGGTCGTCATCTCGGAGATGGTAGGAAGCACGGACGGGATAGGCTATTTCATCCTGGATGCCCAGAGGAGATTTAAGGTTGATCAGATGTATGCCGGGATGCTTTCCTTGGCGATTGTAGGTTACGCCCTAAACCAGCTTTTCTTCCTTTCCTACCATCGGTTCCTGGCCTGGCATAAGGGGCTGACCGGGGTCGGCCCTACTTAAAATAGGCGCGAAATAACAGCTAAACTATGGTCATTCTTCCCCCCGGCGGGGTCGCGGGTTGATTTACGCCGGGCATCCACTCAGCATCCTTGCGCGGGCCGTGACCTTTGATAAAAAATCTCGCCTTGCCCATTTTCTCAATCTCGATCTCCAGGACATCGCCGTCGTTGATGGGGCCGAGTCCTTCGTGATACGTGCCGGTGGCGATGACATCCCCCGGCTGCAGCCGGACGAATTTGGTTAGCCACGCAATCTGGTCGGGGATCTTGTGAGCCATAAACCTGGTGTTGTAATTCTGCCTGGCCTGGCCGTTGACCCAGGATTTCACCACGAGATTATGGGGATCGGGGATTTCGTCCTTGGTAGTGATCCAGGGGCCGCAGGGCCCGTAGGTGTCCTGTCCCTTGGGAACGAACTGGGTGCGCCGCGCCAATCCCCTGGCAGAAATGTCAAAGAAGGGGACATAGCCAAAAACATAGTCCATGGCGTCGCCTGCGGAAACGTTTTTTGCGTTTTTACCGATGACGAAGGCCAGCTCCGCTTCGGCCTGATAAACCACGACCGGCGCAATATCCAGCAGCTCCACGGCGCCTTCCGGGCCGACCAGGTCCGGGGACTTGTAGAAAAACTCATCGGGTAAGCTGTCTACGCTTCGGTCAGGCCGGTCCAGGTAATTCACAAAGGCCGCCAGGCACTTGCCGGGGCGCGGGATAGGCGCCAGGAGTTTGACGCTGCTCAGCGGAACACCCGGCTCCCTTGCCAGGATTCGTTCGAACTTGCGCCGGTAGCCGCGAAAGTTCTCAATGATATCTTCCATCACCCTTTGCGGACCTTTGGCCTTGCGCGAGGTGATCGTCGCGCTCACGTCTACCACGCGATCTCCATCTTTAAGTATGCCGATCCTGCCGTCATCGAAACGTAGAATTTTCAAGTCCCGTACCTCGCGCTCCGTAAGTGGGCCTATAATTGCGGCAATTGCGCTATAAAGTCAATTCGAGAAATGGGCCGATAGCTATCTCCCCCTATTTTATGTTTAAATGAAATCATCATGCAGCCGGCAATGAATCGCGCTGAGGCCCAGTTCATTCATCGGGTCCGCGAGGTCTATACGCATCGAGATCGCATGCTCGAGGAGCTGCTTGACGGGCGGGCCTTGCCCACCGCCTTTGTGGACCGGCTGGCCGCGCCGTTTCTCGACCCAAAGCATCGCTGGAGCGTGGCCAGCTACAGGGGCCGGCCGCTCCTTCTGATCAATCTGGGCTACTGGCCCGGGGCAAAAGAGATCGGCGAGGCGCAGATCGCGCTGGTCCATTTCCTTGCCGGCTGCGCGCCCGATCTCACCGGAGCGCGGGTCTTGGATGTGGGCTCCGGTCTTGCCGGGGCGGCGATCATCTTGGCCTCGCACTATGGAGCGCAGGTGGATTGCCTCAATGTGGTGGAGCAGCAGGTATTCTGGTCTAAGGAACTGATCAGGATGCATGGATTGGAAGATCGCGTGCGCGTTCACGTGGGCAGCGCGTGCGATATGCCTTTTGCCGATGGGGCATTTGATGTCGTTTTCTGTCTCGAGGCCGCGCACTGCTTTGCGAATAAGCCCCGCTTCCTGGCCGAAAGCCGCAGGGTGCTCCGTCCCGGCGGAAGGCTGCTCATGGCCGATGCGGTAGCGACCTCGCAAAATTATCTGCTTCGATGGGAATGGTTGGCCCAACTTCCCCTGGTGACTTGGTCGGATTGGAGAGGCTTCATCCTGGCCAGCGGCCTCGGCCTGGAGGAGGAGAGATCGATTGCCGGAGAAGTCTATCCCGGCTTCATGCAGTGGCTGGATCGGGAACAGCCAAGAGACCGGATGCTCCGGCGGCTGATTCGTCGAGCGTGGCTGGAGGAGAATGGATGGTGGCGTCGCGTTGGGAGTCTGGCCCGTTTGCCATTGCAGCTCTTATCCCTTTTGCCCCCGCTTGTGCGCCGCTTCGGCGACGGGCTGTTGTGGAAGCGGGACTATTTTGTCTGTGTTGCCCGCAAATAGGAAAAGGGTTCGTTCTTTCCTCACTCTTCCCAAATTGCTCATATTGTTGTAAGGCAAGATTCCGGAGGTGCATATGCTTTTGATCAACAACCAGGAGGTGGAACAACTCTTCGACATGAAGAGCTGCATCGAGGCGCTCGAGACCGGGTATGAGGATCTGCTGAAAGGCGACGCAGTCTATCGCCCGCGCCTGGACGTGTGGATGCCCTGCGAGCGGCCGGACGGCTATTTCCGTTGGGGGACGATGGAAGGCGCGAGTCGCAAGATCGGGGTCTTTGCCATCCGCATGAAGTCGGACATCGTTTATTGGCCCGACGGAAAGACCGAGGAAAAGTATTGCATGCGTCCCGGGACGTGGTGCGGCTTGATCATGGTGTTCAGCGTGCGCAACGGCGAACCCCTGGCGATTGTCAACGATGGACTGCTGCAGCATATGCGCGTAGGCGGCTGCGCGGGATTGGGCGCCAGATATCTCGCCCGATCCGACGCCTCGGTGGTGGGGATGTTCGGGGCCGGTGGTATGGCCCGCAGCTATCTCGAGGCCTTCCACGAGGTGCGCAAGCTAAAGAAGGTCAAAGTATACAGCCCGACCAAGGCCCACCGGGAAGCCTATGCCGCAGAGATGGGCGTAAAGTTAGGGTTGTCGGTCGAGGCAGTAGAAACTCCTGAAGCCGTCGTGCGCGGGTCGCACATCGTGGCGGCCTGCACGGATTCCACCCAGGTCGTTTTCAACGAGCCTGAGTGGCTCGAGGAGGGAGCCCACATCACCTGTGTGCGCGCCTGTGAGATCGGGCCGAAAGTGGTCAAGCGCTGCGATCTCTCCGTGAAGCTGGGGCGAAATACGGTCGATACTTTGGACGAGGGGATGATCCGCCTGCATGGCAATGTCGGATACATCGCCGGCCAGCCCGAGGAGAAGGCGCGCATCCCCAATCCGGAAGTGGATAATTACCGCGGCGACTTCTTCAAATATTTTATGGATCTCAAGGCGGGAAAAGTTCCAGGGCGGACCAACCCGCGCCAGATCACCTTTTTCATCAATGCCGGGACGCAGGGGCTTCAGTTCGCCGCCTGCGCGGGAAGGGTCTACCAGTTGGCAAGAGAAAAAAAGATTGGCCGAGAGCTTCCTACGGAATGGTTTTTACAAGACATTAGGGACTGAATGAATGATAGGAATTTGTTTTTCAGGGTCAACCACTAAGAATTCAAAATTACCCCCGCCAGCCCGATGCCAGCCCGCCTTCTAGCGTCCGCCACCCACAGGCAAACTAGCCCGCTCCACCGTTATTTATTAGGCTCTGCTGAGCGTAAACTGCTCTTCCTCCCCAAAGCTATTTGACAGAAACTAAGCGAAGTGCTAGATGTATGGTGTAGCGTTACACACTACACACAATTACATCGGAGGATAGAGATGTCCCAAAAAGAAGAAAAACAGATTCATCCCGGCCTCTACATCAAAAGCAAGGTCTTGCCGTCTGACCTTTCTGTAAAGGATGCAGCCAAGCTTCTCGGTGTCGGCCGCCCGGCGCTCTCCAACCTTCTTAACGGTAGGGCAGCCCTTTCGCCCGAAATGGCCCTGCGTCTGGAAAAGACGTTTGGGGCCAGCCAGGAAGAGCTGCTTCGTATGCAGGCAAAATTCGATCAGCACGACATGCGCGCGCGCGCGCATGATATCGCCGTGCGCGCGTACGTTCCGTGCTTTCTGACAATCAAAGCCAGAGACATCGAGCACTGGGCTGACCGCAATCTTGAAGCGCGGTTGCTACTTGCGGTTCTTCTCAGGAAACTCGTCCACTCAACGGGTCAAAAACTTTTGCGTGTTGATTTTCCCGGTTACGACGACGCCGAGAGCAAAGGATGGGACGGACAGGTCGAGGCCGATGCCACAACTCCCTGGATGCCTCACGGCAAATCTGGCTGGGAATTTGGCTGTAATGAAGATCCAAAGAAAAAAGCGGAAGGGGACTACACAAACCGCGTCGCAGCGATTTCCGCCAAAGAACGCGCCGAAATCCATTTTGTCTTCGTGACGCCGCGGACCTGGCCCGGGAAGGACAAATGGGCCAAAGAAAAAGAAGCGCTCGGCGAATGGAAGTCGGTGAGGGCCTATGATGCAAGCAATCTTGAGCAGTGGCTTGAGCAATCCCTTCATGCGCAAGGCTGGCTTGCGAAACAGATCGGCATGCCTAATGAAGGCGTTCACACGCTCGAAGAGTATTGGCACACGTGGGCCTCGGTGACCGAGCCGGAACTCTCGAAAGAGATTTTCGCGCTTTCGATTGAGACCCATAAACAAACATTAACCTCATGGCTCAAAAACGCGCCCTCTTCGCCGCTTCTCGTTTCCGCCGATTCAAAAGCTGAAGCCTTGGCATTCCTTTCCTGCCTGTTCGATGCCGACGATCTCAAGGCCGAAGGATACAAGGACAAAGTCATTGTCTTTTCTTCGGAACAGAGCTTGAAGAAGCTTGCCGCCTCTTCATCCCAATTTATTCCGGTCATTTTTACCGACGAGGTGGAACGTGAAGCCGGCGGGATTTACAAGAAAATGCATACCATCATCGTCCGGCCCAGAAATGCCGTCGAGTCTACGCCGGACATTATCCTTGATCTTCTCAATCGCCAGGCATTTGAAAAAGCCCTGGCCGCTATGGGGATCACCGATGATCGCGTCGACACGCTAGCCCGTGAATCCGGCTATTCGCCCACCATATTACGCCGTCGCCTTTCAAAAAACCCGGCGATCAAAACGCCACCCTGGACGCAGGATATTGTAACCGTCAGAAACCTGATCCCAATGATGCTCGTCGGGGCATGGCACGCTCACTCAAGCGCCGATTGTGAAATCCTTTCACTGCTCGCGGGAACCCCATACGCTGAAGTCGAAAAACACATTGCCGCGATGCGGAAGTTTGACGACTGCCCGATATGGTCCCTCGGACAGTATCGCGGTGTTGCCTCCAAAATCGATGCTTTTTTTGCGGTTCACGGCGCGGTCACCCAGAGAGATCTCGACGACTTTTTCTTCGCGGCAGAAATCGTCTTGTCGGAAAAAGACCCTGCCTTGGACCTTCCGGAGGACAAAAGATGGGCGGCCGGCATCTACGGAAAGACGCGGGATCACTCAGCCGTCCTGCGTCAAGGAATCTGTGAAACACTTGTCATCCTGGCTGTTCACGGCAACAACCTCTTCAATGAACGGCTGGGAATCAATGTCGAAGCCAAAGTCGATGCGTTGATTCGCCGCCTGCTCACGCCAATGACCCAGGAGAAGCTTTTCTCTCAAAGCGATAATCTTCCGATGTACGCCGAAGCTGCTCCGAATGAATTTCTCGCTATTCTCGAAGAGGATTCGAAGGCGCCGGAGCCTCAGATTTATGCACTCATGGCGCCAGCGGGCAGCGGGATTTTTGCCGGTTGTCCGCGAACGGGCCTGCTTTGGGCACTCGAAAATCTTGCATGGAAACCCGAGCAGCTTCTCCGTGTCAGTTTTGTACTGGCGAAGCTTGCGGAACGGAAAATTGATGACAACTGGGTTAATAAACCTGATAACAGCCTGTTCTCGATCTTCCGTTCGTGGATGCCGCAAACGGTGGCGTCCCTGGAGGAACGGAAAGCAGCGCTCGAAGCCCTCACGAGACGATTTCCGTCCATCGGCTGGCAGCTTTGTCTTCATCAATTCAATCGAGACTCGCAGATCGGCCACTATAACCATCGTCCCCGCTGGCGCAGCGACGCCTTAGGAGCTGGCCAGCCAGCGACGCACGAGCATTACCCGTTTTTCCGCAAAGCTCTCGATCTTGCCCTTGCGTGGCCAAACCATACGGATGACACCTTGGGTGATCTGGTTGAGAGTCTCCAGTACCTGCCGGAGGAGGACCAAATCAAAGTCTGGGATTCGGTCGATGCGTGGATAGACACAGCAGACGATGACCATTGCCGGGCAAAGCTGCGCGAACGCATCCGCCGCTTTGCCTTTACCCGGCGCGGCAAACGCCGTAAGCTCAAGAACGGAACACGAGACCGCGCCCTCAAGGCATATACGCTGCTTACACCGCGCGACCTCATCATGCGCCACCAGTGGCTATTTGCCAAAACGTGGGTGGACGAATCCACTGAGGAATTCGAAGACGAGAACTTTGACTATCATAAGCGCGAAGAGAAAATCCGCAGATTGCGCATTGATGCGCTGAAAGATATCTGGTCAGCGCAAAAGTTTGAAGGAATCACATCGCTGTTGAAGGTTAGTGGCGCTGCCTCAGCGATCGGCTGGCACCTGGCCGACGGCGTCATTAAACAGCAAGATGCAATCGAGTTTCTTCAACAGTGCATCGAAGTAGAGGATCAAACAATCCTGCTTAAGATCGACGAAATGCTTTCCGGTTTCCTTCGTAAACTGGATGGGGAGACCCGAAAAACAATTGTGTCGTCAATGACCGCTGGTTTGCCAACGGCTAAAATCATCCGGCTCTTTAAATGCCTGCCTTTCGAAAAAGAAACGTGGCAACAGCTTGAATCGCTCGGGGCGGAAGTTGCCGATTCTTACTGGCAAGAGGTTTATCCCGGATGGATCGGACGAGAGGACTCGGAAATCAACTACGTTATCGACAAACTCCTTGACGCGAAACGTCCACGGGCCGCTTTCCAGTCCGCTCATTTTTCGTTTGAGGAAGTAGAAACGTCCCGCTTGAAGCGCCTTCTTCACGAGGTGGCGACATGCGATTCTGAACCTGCAGGACTCTATCGGCTCGATCCTTACTACATATCCTCCGCCCTTGGCATCCTGCAACAGCGGCCCGGCGTGATGGAGGAAGAGATGGCGGCTCTCGAATTCAAGTATATCCAGGCGCTCGATCATACCGAGCACGGCATACCAAACTTGCAACGGCAACTTGCGAAATCGCCATCTCTGTTCATGCAGATCATTGCGTTGACCTATAAACGAAGCGATGACGGTGAGGATCCCCCAGAATGGGGGATAAGCAAGCTGGAACATAACGAAGCTCTGCTTTCGGCAGCCTATGCTGTTCTTGACAGGATGAAATATATTCCCGGCAGGGATCAAACGGGAAACATCGATATAGAAAAGCTGAGGGCCTGGCTAACCGAAGTGCGTTCGTTATGTCTGAAGCACGGGCGAGCGAAAATCGGGGATCAAATTATCGGGCAGATTCTGGCAACCGCACCCATCGGAGAAGATGGTGTATGGCCCTGTGAGCCGGTGCGGGCCGTGCTGGAGGAAATCGGCTCTCAAGATATTGCTGTCGGTATGGGCGTCGGCGTCTATAATTTGCGTGGCATTCACTCCCGCGATGAAGGCGGAAATCAGGAACGCGAGCTTGCAGAGAAGTATCGAAACTGGTCACGCCAGCTCGCGTTTGAGTATCCATACGTAGCTAATCTCGTAGGGCAGATCGCAACGAAATACAACCGGGATGCGGCCTGGGAGGATTCAGAAGCAGCAGTTCGTAAGAGGTTGCGGCATTAGAACCACAGAACTACCGTGGCGGTAGAAAGGGTTCTTTGTTAATAGCCCAAATCCTCGATCTTTTCTTCGTCCATGCCGAAATAGTGGGCGATTTCATGGAGGAGGGTAAGACGGATCTGGTTGCGGAGCTCGGCGGGATTGGGAAAATCACGCGCCAGGGGCTCGGCGAAGATGGTGGTTTTGTCGGGCAGTATCGGCGGATAGACTGCGGAGCGATTGGGCAAAGGAGTCCCCTCATAGAGGCCGTAGAGCGCATCTCCCTGAGGAAAGGGGTCTGCTGTTGACTTTTAAGTAGAATGATAGGAATTTGGTTTTGAGCTACAGCCACCGAGAACTCCCAAATGACCCCGCCAACCCAGTGCCAGCCCGCGTTCGAGCGCCTCTAGCAGCCATCAGAGAAACCAGACTGGCCCGCTACCCGCTTTTTGGGGCGGACAGTATCCGATGACGTGCAGTTATGTCAACCGCAGTCCGGCCCGAAGATAAGGTTGAAAAAGGGGTCAAGTCTGCTGTTGACTTTTAAGTAGAATGATAGGAATTTGGTTTTGAGCTACAGCCACCGAGAACTCCCAAATGATCCCGACAACCCAGTGCCCGCCCGCGTTCGAGCGTCTCTAGCAGCCATCAGAGAAAACGAACCGGCTCCGTACCCCCCATTTTTAGGCCGGACAGTATCCGATAACGCGCTCTTATGTCAACTTGAACGCGATCTGCAGGCAGGGCTGGACATCTACCCCCAATTGGGGTAAGGAGGATTTTAAATTACCTGGCTGTAGGATGGATCGAAGGTTCGACCTTGAGGTTTCGTCGTGAGCGCTCAGCCGAACGGCTCACCTCGAAAGGTGATCTCTTTTATCGCTGGACCTCTTCCAGGCGGGGTATGGGACTCTTCCCATAGACCTAAGTGCTCAAGGATTTTTTTAATTACCTCTGGCTGACCAATGAAGCTAATGATCCGCATCTCACCCTGGCACTTGGGACAGGTAAGGGGATCGGTCTGATAGACTTTTCTGATGAAGTAGGACCAGCGCTTTTTTAATTCCTTTGAAATATGAATGGTCAGCAAGAGTTCGAGAACCGCATAGCGAAGGTTCGGCAAGCGATACGTGACAAGGGGCTACAAACTCTCCTCGTCTTCGATTCCGGACGGCACAACTTTCTGCGCATGAATTATGTTGCTTACCTGACCGATTTTATCGGCGTCGGGCCGGAGGCTGTGTTGGTGCTGCCTTTGGACAACGACCCCGTTCTCTATCTCTCGCCTGAGTGGGACATCGATCGGGCGCAAGAGGAATCGTGGGTTAAGAATGTTCAGCCGTTCGAAAACTTTTGGAATCTTCTGAGCAAAGGCGTTGGCAAGGCGGGTCTGATCGGTAGAGAGGCGATGCATGTCGATTTGCACGATGAAATCGTCAAAGCGCTCAACCAAGCGCCGGTCAATGCCAAGGATATCATCGAAAACATAGCGCGGCGAAAGAGCGGCTTCGAACTGGAGCGGCTTAGACAAGCGGCAATAATTGCCGACGCCGGCGTGCAAGCGCTGCATGAGGAGGCCCACGTGGGCCTCAAGGAGTTCGAGCTGGCGGCCATCGTCGAATACCGCATGCGTTTTCTGGGCGCAGAAGACAACTTCGGCATGGTCGTGGCCTCTAATCATAACCAGGCGCTGCATCCGCCGACGGATCGGGTCGTGCAGTCAGGCGACATCATCATCGGCGAGATCACGCCCTGCATCGGCGGCTTGTTCGTGCAGATTTGCCGCACCATGGTTCTGGGCCAACCCGCGCCGGTGGTTCATGAGAAATATGCCATTCTCAAGAAGGCCATGGGCTTAGGTATGGACGCAGCGAAGACCGGCGCGCCGGCGAGCGATGTCGCGGCGGCGATCAATGGCACGCTCTGCGACGCCGGCTATGAGAAATATTGCCGGCCGCCTTTCATGCGCGTGCGCGGTCACGGTTTAGGGTGTGGCTCCTCGGCTCCAGGCAACTTGGAAGATGGGAATCAGACCAAACTCGAAGAGGGGATGACCTTCATCATTCATCCCAACCAGTACATTCCCGAAACCGGCTACATGACGCTGGGCGATACCGTGGTGATGACGCAGTTAAAGGCGGAGCCGATGACGCGCACGTCCTGGGATATTTTTGTAAAGGAATAGAGAATCATGATCTTCGGCCGTCATTCCGTTCTGAAAAGAGGTTGCTCTACCTGGGACAAACAGGCAATGCCACAAGAGGAGTTCCAGGCTCGACTCGACGCTGTGCGGCGGGAAATGGCGCGGCAAAACTTGGACGCCCTCGTGATCTATGGTGACAACTATTCCTTTGCGGATCTCTGTTATCTCACCAATTATTTTCCCAAAGTGCGCGGCGGTATCGGCGTGGTTCCGTGCGACGGACCGATTTCTCTCTTGCTCAATATCGGCAGCCGCGACGTTCCTTTCGCCAAGAGTCTCACTTGGGTTGAAGACGTGCGTGCCTCCGGGCAGGTCGGCCGTGACGGCGCCGAGCTGCTAAAAGAGAAGGGGTTGGCTCAAGCCAAGGTCGGTCTGGTGGATTCCGGCAAAGGTTTTCCGCTGCCGCAGCTTGAGGAGATGAAAGGGAGTCTGCCGCAGATTGAATGGATTCACAGTCATTTGCTAATCCAGCAGATGCGGCTGCAGAAAAGCGCGCGAGAGCTGGCTGCTCTTCGGGGCGCCGGTCGTGTGCTCAACGAAATCTGCGATGGCGCGCGCGACTTCATCAAGCAGGGAAGGAAAGAATACGAGATCATCGCCGACATCGACAGATTGGCGCGCGACAAGGGTGTCGAAGATATTCGTATCCTCGCCGGCGAGAAACGGCTGCAGCCGCCGGGTTCCAAAATGAGCGCGAAGTTGGGAACCCATTGGGCTGTTTATCTGGCGATTCAGCATGACCGCTATTGGGTAGAGACGGGCCGCACGCACATCTTGTCCGGCGACGCGAAACTACAAACTGCATATCAGAAGGCTCAAGAGATCGTCGCGAAGATGGCAACCCAGCTGAAGCCGGGCAGGCCTGTGGCGACAATCGACGAAACGGCACGCAAGCAACTCGGAGAATTCTATGCGATCGCGTCGATTTACGGGCTCGGCAATGGCGTTGGTCTGAGTCAGTGGGAGCCGCCTTTTTTAAGTGAGGATGAAGCGCGTCAAGTTGGATCACCGTCGGTCGGCGCCGCCGTACTTAACGAAAATATGACTGTTGCTCTCCGTGTCACCTTCGAGACTGAGGGAAAGTTGATTTTGTTTGGCGACAGTTTTCAGGTGACGGCAAAAGGACCAGTTTCTTTGCTGGGATAAGCAGGGTTCAGTGAGAATCGCTGTCGATATAGGTGGAACATTTACCGACTTGGTCGCGGTTGACGATCAGGGTCAAGTCTCCCGCAGCAAAACGTTGACAACGCCGGATGACCTGGCCCGCGGGATTCAGGATTGTCTTAAAGCGGCGCAGATCGACGTCTCGCAGGCAAGCTTTTTCGTGCACGGCTCCACCGTTGCGATCAATGCGGTGCTCGAACGCAAAGGGGCGCGCACGGGTCTCATCACGACCCAGGGGTTTCGCGATGTCTACGAGATCGGCCGCGGCAACCGGCCGGAGGGATATAATCTTTTCTTCAAGCGGCCTGTGCCTTTAGTTTCCAGGGACCTACGTCTGGAAGTTGACGAACGGCTTTACGCGAGCGGAGAAGTGCTCAAGCCCCTCGATGAGGCGTCAGCGTCTGCCCCCATTGGGGCGCTCAAAGCGGCGGGTGTAGAAAGCGTCGCCGTCTGTCTGCTCCACGCTTACGCTAACCCGGTTCATGAAGAACGGTTGGGGCAACTGCTGCGCCAACAGTTTCCTGAAGCCTATGTCTCACTGTCGCACGAGATTCTTCGGGAGTTCAGAGAATACGAACGGACCTCGACAACGGTGCTAAACTCCTATGTCGGGCCGCTCGTCAGCCGCTATCTCGTAACCTTGGAAAAGGCGCTCGGCGCTGCCGGTTTCCGTGGGACGTTCCGCGTGATGCAATCCAACGGCGGCGTGATGTCGGCGGAGACGGCGAAGAAGATGCCGGTGACGATGATGGAGTCGGGACCAGTGGCGGGCGTCATCGCGGCGGCTCATCTCGGCGAGACGCTCGACTGCCGCCATATCATCTCATTGGACATGGGCGGGACCACGGCCAAAGCGAGTCTCATCAAAGACTTTCATCCGGAAGTGACGAGCAGCTACTACGTCGGCGGCTACGTGTCCGGTCATCCGATGATGCTGCCCGTCGTCGATATCGTCGAGGTCGGCAACGGCGGCGGCAGCATCGCCTGGATCGATCCCGCCGGCGGCGTGAAAGTCGGCCCACAGAGCGCCGGCGCGGCGCCGGGTCCCGCTTGCTATGGCCAAGGCGGCACCGAGCCGACGGTGACTGACGCCAATCTTATCGTCGGACGAATCGATCCCGAATATTTCCTCGGCAGCGGGATTCGCTTACAGCGTGAGAAGGCGGCACAGGCGATCATGGAGAAGATCGGTAAACCGCTCGGTCTTTCTCTGGAGGAAGCGGCGCTCGGCATCTTAACGATTGCCAACTTCAATATGTCGTTGGCGGTGCGTGCTGTATCCGTCGAAAAGGGCTATGACCCGCGCGATTGCGTGCTTGTGCCCAGTGGCGGCGGCGGGCCGTTGCATGCGCTCGCCATTGCCAGAGAACTTGCCGTGCCGCGGGTTATCATCCCGCCCATGCCGGCGCACTTCTCGGCGTTCGGGATGCTGCTTGCCGATCTCAAGCACGATTACGTGCAAACCTTTGTCCGCGAGTTGACTGACACGTCGGGAGCGCAAATCGCGGACGCCTTCGTCTCTTTGGAAAAATCGGCGCTGGAGACGTTGACCGAGGAAGGAACGGAGCAGCGGCAGATTGTCCTGCGGCGCTTCTTGGACATGCGTTACCGCGGCCAGGAGTACACCTTGCCGGTGCCGATCACTGAAGATCTCCGCGCCGTGAGTGACTTCGGCGCGATTCGTTCCCGATTCGATCAGCTTCACCAGGAGCACTACGGCCACTCGGCGCCCAGTGAGCCGGTGATGATGGTCAATCTTCGTCTCTCCGCTGTGGGAAGATTCGATAATCGGCTGCCGCTGGCTTCGTCGTCCCGTGACAGCGACAAAGGGGAACGCGGCAAGCGGGCGGTCATCTTCGACAACGGGCAGCAGCCTGTCCTTTGCCCGATCTTCTTGCTCAGCGGATTCAAAGCCGGTGACCGACTGGACGGACCGGCGGTCATCGAGGAGTTAGGCGCGACGATCTTGCTCTATCCGGGCGACAAGATGCAGGTGAACGAATTCGGTCATCTGGTGATCGACGTGGGTAGCTGATTCGTTCAACGCACGAAAGCAAAAGCCTAGTCCTATTTGATCCCCAGCTCGTTATTGACCTCGCGTTGCAGCGAGAAGTCAAACACCGCCGAACTTTTCACCGGCTCCTTGATTTGTAAAAACTGGGCGTCGCTCTTCAGGTGTTCGTCCACTTCTTTGTCCGTTGGGATACCGTTGCGGGTAAAGGCCGGCCGGCAGAAACGATAAGTTTCCAGAGCGGTTTGGAGGTTGACATTCAGATATTTGGCGAGGATCTCGGCGGCGCCGGTTTCGTTGGCGTGAAAGTAACGGTTGGCTTTGGCGAGGGCGCGCAGTGTCCGTCTGATGATGGCAGGCTTTTCTTGCATCGCCCGATCCGGCGCGATGAGTCCCGATATGAAATTGATGTATTCGTCACTGGTGGAGGCCAGCAGATTGAATTTATAACGATCACGGGCGATGAACACAGTGGGCGGCGAGAGAACCGTGATGTGGACCGTGCCGGACACCATGGCCTGGAGTTGGGCCGGCACGTCGCCGGAGACGATGCTCGTGATCTCCTTGGTCGGGTCGATACCCCCTTTGCGGAGCATGTGAAATCCGGCCAGCTGTTGGCTGCCGCCGATGGTCGTCACCGCCATCGTTTTACCTCTGAGGTCATTGAAGGTTTTTACCTCCGGTCGGGTCACGAGCCAGAAGAGCGGTAGTTTCTGATTAACCGCGAGGACTTTGAGCGGGAGTCCTCGGATGATCCCCCGGATAGCCGTTCCCATGATGTGGATCGCCTCGACGTCGCCGGTAACCGCTGCCGCGATGGCTGTGGTCCCGCGGGTCAAGATGAGCTGGGGCTCCAGCGCCTCTTCTTTGAAGAATCCTTTGTCGGTGGCGATGAAAGCCAAGATAGAAGAGATCGAGCGGCTCGCGTAGGTGATGCGTACGCGATCGGTCGCGGCATGAGCCGAAAGCGCGCAGCAGCAAGTTAGCAATAGCGCAGATAAGATTGTTTTCATTAGGGCTCGGGTAGCGGCGATTTGGAGTCAACTCTCCATTGGTTTACCCGTTTTAACAAGGGTAGCCTTGAATAGCAATGGAGTTGTGAGCTATAAAGGCCAAGTCGCCAAAACACAAAGAATTTTCATCTCAATTTTGGAGGTCCAATCATGGGTGCGGAGGCCAGTCCGGGCTACGATCTTCTCTACGATATCATCACGCGCCGATCCAGTATTCGTAAGCTCAAGCCGGATCCGATCCCGGAAGAATACATTGACAAGATCCTCGAAGCAGGCCGCTGGGCGATGTCCGGGGCGAATTCGCAGCCGTGGGAGTACATCGTCGTCAAAGACCCGCAAGTGAAGAAAGATCTCTTTCGTTGTTACGCAGAGGTCAACACCGATTTCATCTATTGGATGGAGCAGCAGCGTGTCTTCGAGTTGAGACATCCGGCGTATCAAATGACCGCGGATAAGGCGGTGGAGCAGCAGCGGCGCGGCGCCGGCTGGTCCGAGGCGCCGGCGCTCATCGTCGTCGTCGGCGATGGACGACGCCAGTGGGGCACGGTGCAAGGCGCGCATACCTTCGGACGCGACCAGTCGCATCTCACCGACGGTTTGGCCAACACCTGCACGTTGATGCACCTGGCGGCGGCATCGCTGGGTCTGGGCACCCAGTGGGTGAGCATTCACGTCCAAGAGCCTTTTAAGCACGTCTTAGGCGTGCCGGATCTTATGATGCTGTACCTGATTATCCCCATTGGCTATCCCGCCGTGGAGCCCTCGGAGGGCGTGCGGCGTCCTTTGGAGGAAATCGTTCACCACGACCACTACGACATATCGAAGTTCATGAGCAACGAACGCGTTATTCAGTATCTTTATGAGCTGCGCAGCAAGACGATGCAGACCTACCGGCAGTCCTACGTCGGCAAGAGCGAGCCGAAAGGTAGCTGAGTCAAGAGACTGACTCGGAGAATTCAACCATGGCATATCAGACTCAGTTGACCGTATATTCGCAGCTGTTCGCGCTTCGGGATCGCCAACGAGCGCTACAAGCTGAAAGCCCGTTTGTCATACGGGGCGCACAGATTCCTTGGGAAACCAACCCGCACGGAATCATGCGCTGGTACCTCCACCCGGCGATGCAACGGAGCTGTCACAAGGCGCTCATCTTCTTCGTGCAGAAGATTCCGCCCGGCAGCCATAGCGGTAAGCAGCACTGTCAAGGAGGCGTTGTCCATTTTGTCGTACAAGGAAAGGGGACAACTATCATCAACGATCTCCCACATGCGTGGGAGGCCGGCGATGTCGTGCAGCTGCCTCTGCTACCGGAAGGGGTAACGTTTCAGCATTTCAATGAAGACAACTCGCAGCAAGCCGTGCTCACTGCCTGTATGCCGAACCTTTCAGAGCCGCTCGGGATAGACCGGGGCGCTGGTTTATTCCAACTGGAGGCGGCGCCGGAATTCCCAGGAGCATTTTGCTCCGAATCGTCGAACCTTGAAGCGCTCAGGGCTAGAATTAATGCGGACTCAGGTAAGGCGATTAAAGTATCAGTGGACGCGCCGCAATCGACGTACGACCGAAACTATGCGCGAACTCACGAGATCCAGCAGCGCTCCCGAACGGCGAAGATCGTCGTGCGCCGCAGCGATCGGGCGGAAGAGATGACCCGCCAGGGGCGGTTGCGCTATTACCTTAACCGGACAACCTTGAACGATACCGTGTTGAAGGACTGGAACGTCTTCACTCATGAGTTGCGTACTCGTTCAGGCAAGCACCGTCACCAGGGCGGGCTGGCGATTTACGTCATCGAGGGGAAAGGCTACACCGTGGTGGAAGGTCAGCGCCAAGACTGGGAAAGCGGCGACCTGGTTCTGCTTCCCATTCAACCCGGCGGCGTGGAACACCAACATTTCAATCTCAATGGTGATACGCCCTCGCGCTGGATGGCGTATATCTACAAACCTTTCCATGACGAAGTCGCCCACGGCATGGAGCAGCGCGAGGAATCGCCGGAGTTTCAGGGATCGGAGTGCTAATCTTATGGGTACAACAATCATGATTCGTCAATTTTTGAAAGTTCTCTCTGTCCTCCTTTCGGTATACGTTTGTGTCGAACTTGCAGGAAGCGGTTTCGTCTTCGCTGCGCAAAGCCCGGGCACCAAGATCATGGCGAGTTACGGCGGCGAGTTGGGCTACCAAGCGCCGCTCTGGGTTGCACATGAAATGAAGCTTTTTGCCAAGCAGGGACTGAGCTCTGAACTTATCCGTATCGCCGGCGGTTCGCGCAGCATGGCTACTCTCCTGTCTAATTCAACCCACGTCTCGCAGAGTGCCGGCGTCTCACCGGTACAGGCAAATTTGGCTGGGGGCGATGTCGTTATCGTTGCGACTTCGACGAACCGAGCCACGGTGAGCATTGTCGCTCAGCCTAAAACGATCAAAAAGCCGCAAGACTTGGTGGGCAAGACCGTTGGCCTCGTGGGGCGCGGTGAGATGAATGAGTTTTTCTTCTTGAATGCGCTTGAACGATGGGGGATCGATCCAAAATCGATCACCTTCCTCGCCATCCCAGGGTCGCAGCCGCGCCTCGTCGCAGTGGCAGGCGGTAGTATCGACGCGACGATTCTCGCTCCGCCCTTTACCTTCGAAGCCGAAAAACTGCATTTGACGACGTTAGCTGATTTCACGACGTCATCGGAGCCGTTTCCTCAGTCGGGGTTGGTGGTCCGCAAGGAATATCTGCGCAGCAATCGCGATACCGTCAAGCGGATGTTGATGGCGTATGTCGAGGCGATTCACGTGCTTAAGACTGGCGCGGAGAAGAGCGTGGCGATCATGAAGAAGTACATGCGCATCACCGATGACGTGATCGCAAAGCGCAGCTACGACTACTATGCGAAACTGTTCTCGCAGCCGCCGCTGACGGAGGAAAAGGGTGTCGGCGTGGTACTGAAATTCCTCGCGACGCAACCCGGCTTCGCCAATGCGAAGAACGCGAAAGCCGAGGAGTTTTTCGACAACAGCCTGGTGTTGGAGCTGCAGCGCGAAGGGTATTTCTCGCGCTTCAAATAGCACAGAGGGCATCCCATTGGCGCGAGCTTACTTTAATTACGAATCCATGCTGCGCTGGCGTGCGGAGTGGCTGGAAAAGCAACTCACCGGCAAGCTGCTGATCAAATCCACCGACCGGGACTTTGAAGCGTCGCGGCAGGCGCTGCTCAAGCGCTACGTCACGTTCGAATTCACCCCCGAAGTTGCGTCGGTCAATTGGTCCGTGTTTCTGAACGATGTGCAGCAACACTCTGGACGGCACAAGCACCAGGGCGGGCTCGTGCTGTTCATCATCGAGGGTAGCGGTAGCACGGACATCGACGGGACGCGTTATGCGTGGAAATGCGGCGATCTCATTACCTTGCCGATCCGGCCTGGCGGCATCGAGCACCAGCATTTCAACGATAGCGCGGGGAAGGCGTGCCGCTGGGTGGCCTTTTATTACAAGCCGTTCGAAGACTGGGTGTGTCACACCATGACGCATCTCCAGGATCACGACGCCGCGCCGGCCAGTTCCAAGTCGAGCGACGGTAGCTCTGCTACACAGGCGGCGCTAGAGCATCGCCTGCCGGATTTCCACTATCAGCCGGAGTCCGCATCGAAGCAGAGCCTGTACGATGCATTAACTCAAATCCGCGATGCCCAGCGAAAACTACGAGGGCCGGTCAGTTGCATCCGCAACGGCGACCGGCTGCCGTGGGAAGTGAACCGCCACGGCATCATGCGTTGGTATCTTCATCCGCTGTTTCTCTACACGGCGCTGCGAAACTTTTCCGCGTATCTTCAAACCATTCCGCCGGGTAGCCGCAGTGGGCTGCAGAAGCATCCGGGCGATAAGGTGTTCTTTTTCCTGCGCGGCAAGGGGCACACGATGGTGGATGGAGTCAGATATGATTGGGGCGCGGAAGATCTTTTGATATTGCCGATTCGTCCGGACGGCGTGACTTACCAACATTTCAACGATGATCCGAACGCGCCGGCCTTCTTGTTCGCTTGCGAGCCCAACCTTACTTTCCTCTTCGATCTCGACCGCGGCAGCAGCTTCGAAGAGTTGGAAGAAGCGCCGGAATTTCGGCAGGGGGGAGCAAAGGCGGCCATTGCTGCCTATCCGCCGACGTTCTAGTAAGATATCTAGTAAATGCATCCGAAATATTCATGATCCGTTCGTAGGGAACGGTCGCGACCGTTCCCTACATCGCCGAGGAAAAGCGTTACCGTGGCCATCGATCCCATCACTGTAGAAATAATTCGTTGTGCTTTGCGCGCTGCCGCCAATGAGATGTCGGCGGTGCTGAAAAAAACCGCCTACAACATGATGATCTATGAGGTGCAGGACTACTGCGTCAGCATCCTTGACGACGAAGGCAGGACGATGTCGCAGAACGAAGGCGCCTTGCCGATCTTTCTCGCCGACCTCGGCGTGGCGGTGCAGGATGGCGTGGAGGTCTACGGGCTGGAAAACATCCATCCCGGCGATGTGTTCTTGGTCAACCATCCGGAAGTCTGCGGGCAACATTTGAACAACATGGTCGTCTACACGCCGTTCTTCTTGGAATCCAAGCTGCTGTGCTTCTTGGCGGTGCGGGCGCACTGGATCGACGTCGGCGGGGCGAGCACCGGCTTTGGTTCGAGCATGACCCTGGACGTGTACGAGGAAGGGATTCAGATTCGCTCGGTCAAGATATACGCCGAGGGCAAGCCTAATAACGAAGTGCTGCGTTTGATCGAGGACAATATTCGCTTTCCGGAGTCGTCGCTGGGAGATCTGCGGGCGCAGATCGCCGCCTGCCGCACCGGCGAGGAGCGGCTCGAACAGATCTTCCGCAAATATGGCGGCGCGCGATTCCAGGAAGCGGTGCAGGTGATCTGGAATCAAACCGACAAACTTGTGCGCGAGTCCGTGCGCGCGATTCCCGATGGTGTTTATGAGGCGTCGTCGTTTTTGGACAACGACGGCAAGGATTTCACCAAGACGGTACCGATCCATGTGAAGGTCGAGGTGCGCGATGACGAGTTGACCATCGATTTTTCTGAAGTGAGCGATCAGGTGCCGGGCTTCATCAACTGTGGCTCGTCCGGCGGCATGGCCGCGGCCCGTGTCGCCTTCAAGGCGCTGACGTCGCCGCACCGCGAGGTCAATGAAGGTTCCTTCCGTGCGCTCAATGTCGTTTTGCCGCCGGGCAAATTGCTCAGCGCGCGACGGCCCGCGCCCATTGGTGGCTGGAGTCTGTCGCTGCCGACGGTTCTCGACACGATTTTCCGCGCACTGGCGCCCGCGCTGCCCGAGCGCATCCCCGCCGCTCACAAGGGCGACATGGGGGGCTACGCCATCTTCGGCACGCATCCGAAAACCGGTCGGCGTTATGTCTGCCAGAACATCATGGGCGGAGGTTGGGGTGGCCGTCCCTTTGAGGATGGCGAGTCGGCTTCGGTTTCCATGTGCCAAGGCGACGTGAAAAACACACCGATTGAACTTCAGGAGTTGTATTATCCTTTGCTCTTTGGGTGCCATGCTTTAAGAACTGACAGCGGTGGAGCAGGAAAGTTTCGCGGCGGCATCGGCGTCGAAGTCAAAGTAAAACCACTGCACGACGTCTATGTCAGCCGCAGCACCGACCGGATTCAATGTCCTCCTTGGGGTTTGTTGGGTGGGGATGAGGGTATGACGAACTTGACGATGATCCGGCGCGACGGCAAGGAAGAAAAACTTCCGGGGAAATTCAGCCATCTATTGGCGCGCCCTGGAGAGACGGTGACTTTCCTCACGGCCGGAGGCGGTGGTTACGGTGACCCCTCAGAGCGTAACTCCACTGCGGTGAGGCGAGATCTTGCCTTAGGCTACGTTTCGAAAGAACACGCGGAGCAAGACTATCCCGTGGTATTTTGCCGCGACGCGTAATCCAGCGGACTGATTCTTGCCCCTCATTACTTCACCGTCAACCCTTGTCGCTAACCCGCCAGCTTTTTCCGCCGGGGTAATCGGCGACAATAGAGAACCATCGGTCCAGTCCCCCTTTGGTGACTATTGGGACGGGAATTACTGAGGGCAGCTTGGGACTGGTTTACGGCTGGGGTCTCCTTTTCCGTAGCGACGAAGCGCGCCATGTGGCCCTGACAGGAATAGAGGGGGTCGGATTGTTCTCACTGTTAACGATAGGCACTAAGGCTGCCTTCGGGCGCCTTAGGCCGCGTGACGAGCGTGGGTCACGGGAATTCTTTAAGGGTGGCAGCTCATTCGTCTTCGGTGCAGCAACTCCGACATTTGCGGCAGCCGCGGCAATACGCGAGGGATTTGATAACCGTTGGTGGGTGGCTGTGCCAGCGTATAGTTTTGCCCTAATGACTGGGATAGGACGGATGGGAAAAGACGCCCACTGGGCCTCCGACGTTCTGGGTTCAGCAATTATTGGTGCAACTACGATAGAGCTCCTATTCTATTTACACCGTAAAAAAGAGCAACCCACTTCCTTGGTTATTCTGCCTATGGTCACAGATAGAGGGGTGGTTGCGGGCAAAGCCTCGACTTTACTTGTTAAGCCAGAAAAATGCTCCAGACAGCCTATTAAATTTTCACCGAGGGACTAACCGGCAATTTTCTTATATGGTCTTTGGGTCAGCACAAACCATGCCAAGGGGGAGGGAAGACGCCTTAGCGTTAGACCTTTTGAAAGTCAGCAAAGTCGCCTATTTTTGCTTCCCATAAATGCGGAAATAGTGACATCAAATCGCAACGGTGCGAAAAGTTTTCCTGGTTATGGCCAAGCTTCGCGGCGTCGACTGATTGCCTTGCGACCGTATCTGAAATATTAGGATGGACTGGGTCGATATGCTATGTTAGAAGCACCTTGGGTGCTCGGTTTTTCTCTAGTAAGGCTCTCTCAAATAAGTAATGAAGGAGGTTATCCTTTATGCCAATTATTACTATATCGCGAGGCGCTTTCAGCGGTGGGCAGGCCCTGTCGGAACGGGTTGCGTCGGTATTGGGCTACCGGTGCGTAAGCCGAGAGGTGCTGGTCGAAGCGAGCGCGCGTTACGGGATACCGGAGGCGAAGTTCACCGAGGTGTTGGAGACACTCCCTCACTGGTGGGAGCGGTGGCAGGAGAGCCTCCGACTCTATCGGATCGTTCTCCAGGCAGCTATGTGCGAGGTGGCTCAAGGGGGCAATCTGGTCTATCACGGCCACGCGGGCCAGGAGCTCTTTCCTGGGATACGTCATGTATTGAAGGTTCATCTGACGGCGCCCATGGCTTTTCGGATCGAACAGGTGCGCTCCCGAAAGGGACTCAACGAGGCGGCCGCCCTACAGTACATCGAACAGGTTGATAAGGCGCGGCATCGGCGGCTGCAGGCAATATTCGGCGCCGACTGGCGGGATCCGAGCCGTTACGACATGGTGCTCAATATCGCCCAAATGAGTTTGGAGACTGCCGCTCACCTGGTCGTGGAGGCGGTAAGGGGAGCAGACTACCAGCCCACTCCCGACTCTGAGCGGGACTTTCAAGACCTGACAATCCTTGCCCGCGTCCAGGCCGCCCTTATCATCTCTTCGAGAACGCGTAATCTGACTATTAATGTTCGCGTAGAGGGTGGGGAGGTCCATGCCTCCGGGATTCTGGCCCAGTCGGAGCTGGAACAGGAAATCCTGCGCATCGTTGAGGGCGTTCCGGGAGTGAGGAAGGTGGCGACGGATTTCGAGTCCCCGCCCATTGAGTATATGTATCCCTGATGGCGTTTTTCCCGCGAGGTCCGAACAACAACAATCCGCATAGAAAGGACTGGGCAATCATGGCTGAAGATCTGGAAAACAAGGTAACTTCCTATGAGGCCTGGATGCGGGAAGAGGGAGTTCCTGTCGTAGAGGGATACGGCGTGGATGTTGCCAAGATTACTTTGGGGGCGTGGCCCAGACGGGGGGGGAGGGGCGCCTTTGTGCAGCTTCGCGGTATGGAGGGAGCCACCGGGATGGAGATCGTGGAGATCCCACCCGGCAAAGCGCTGGAGCCGGAAAAACACCTCTACGAGAAGGTAATCTATGTGTTGGAAGGGCTGGGCTCCACGGAGGTCTGGCAGACAGGACAAGGCAAGCGTTTTTTCGAATGGGGGCCGGGGAGCCTGTTCGCTCCACCTCTCAACTGTTGGTACCGACTGATTAACGGGGGCGGGCAGAGGGCATTGCTGGCGGCGGTCACCAACGCCCCGTTGATCATAGACATGTTCCACAATAGTGATTTTATCTTCAACTGCGACTATCAGTTTAGGGATCGCTACGATGGAGAGGAAGATTATTTTGCTGTCGGTAAGAAGCGCTATATGGTGGGGCGGGGGAATTATTGGGACACCAACTTTATCGCCGACGTAGCCACGGCTTCCATCGATGCGCATGAATGGAAAGCGGCCGGCGGGGGTTTTACCGGTTTTGAGATAGCCGGAAATAGTCTGGTAGGGCACCTCGTGGAGTGGCCGGTGGGCAGATATCACAAAGCGCACTATCACGGCTCCGGCGCGGTTCTGCTGATTCTCAAATCCGAGGGTTATACGATCATGTGGCCGAACGAATTGGGCATCCATCCTTATCAGGATGGGCACGGGGATCAGGTCGTCAGGGTAGACTGGAAGCCCGGGAGCTCCTTCAGTCCACCGAGCGGATGGTTTCACCAGCATTTCAACCTTGGCTCTGAGAAGGCGCGGCAACTCGCGTTGCGCTACGGCAGCAAAAGACACAAGATGGGTATTTATTTGGCAGCGCAAAAACGGGACGGAGGGGTTTTCATCAGCGTCAAGGAAGGTGGCACTCTGATCGAGTATGAGGATGAAGATCCAGAGATCCGACGGGATTATGTGGCGGGGCTAAAGGAGAGAGGAGTCCCGCTGGATATGCCGGGCATCGGTCGCCGGTAAGATCGGCAGGTTCTTATCTATTGGAACTGGTCGCCATCTCTTTTTGATAGCTTCTCATCCTCACCGTGAGCCAATTCCACTGGTCCGGGTAGCGCCGGATCAGGTTTTCCAGATGGCGCACGGTATGGTGCGTATTCTGGGTGATATCCTCGGATAGTCGTCCATTTCTCGTCAGGCAGATTTCCGGCTCGATGATGAGCTCCATCCCTCCCTGGTAATTCCTAATCAGATACAATGGCACGACTGCCGCTCCAGAGCGCAGGGCCAAACTTACGGGTCCCCTGGGGGAGAAGACGCGCTGTCCAAAGAAGAGGGTCTGGATCTTTCCTTTCTTCAGGTTATCACCCAGAATAAAAACAATCTCGTTTCTCTTTAAGGCGCTGAGTATCTGCCTTACGGCCGCCCGCCTGGGACGGGACGGAATGACCCGCTGATGGAGGCGCGGAGGAAGATAGTTGCAGATGATGGTTCCTATTCTCTGATCCAATGGGATGCGAAAGAGAGTATGAAATGGATACCCCTCCACGCCCAATCGAGCGCCCACCAGGACAAAATTCCCGATATGGGCCCCAAGGGCTATGACGCCGTTTCCTTTTGCCAAAGCAGCGTCCAAATGCTCGATCCCCTGGACCGTCACGGTCTTGCGCACGTGATCTGGTTGAGCCACCTGAAGGAAGCATTCAACCAGGTTTCTGACGAAATGTTCCTGGACGCCCTTAGCCAAACCCTTTTTCGAAGCCTCTGAGTAGACCTCGCCAAACGCGGCTCCCAGGTTTTTTACGATGCGCCTTCTGGGAACAAGGAAGGAAATAAGAAAGCTCAACAATGGCATCGATACGCGGCGAAAGATATCGGGCGGAAGGAGCCTGGGAAGCCCTAAGAAGACTAAAAAGATCCCCTCCAAGAAACGGTAAAAGATCCACTGGTAAGATTTTTTAAAAACCATGCATTGTAGCGATCAGGTTTTTTGATGCAAGAAACACCGACGGGACGGCTATTTCTTTCCTTGACATATAGATTATTTGTATGTAAATAGTCAATATCTAAATCATTCTCAGTAGAGATCCACCCATTTGATATGAAGCAGCCCTTTCTAAAAGCGGACGGATTGGTTAAGCGATTCGGTAAGTTACTCGCCGTTGATGATGTTAGCTTTGAGATCAACCGCGGAGAGGTGCTCACCCTTTTAGGTCCCAGCGGCTGCGGCAAAACCACTACGCTGAGAATGATCGCGGGCTTCGAGAGGCCCGATAGGGGAGAGGTCTTCGTGGAGGATCGCTGTATCGTCTCGGTTCAAAATAAGCTTTTTCTTCCCCCTGAGAGGCGCGAGATGGGGATGGTCTTCCAGTCCTATGCCATATGGCCCCACATGAATGTCCTTGAAAACGTCTCCTATCCCTTGAGACTGCGCCGCATGAAGGAGAGCGAGATCCGAGAAAAAGTCGAGGCGGTTCTCGAACTCGTCGGTCTTTCGGGACTGGAAAAACGGCCTGCCATGCTATTGAGCGGCGGGCAACAGCAGCGTGTCGCGCTTGCCCGGGCGCTGGTCTATTCTCCTAAAATCCTGCTGCTCGACGAGCCGCTGAGCAACCTGGACGCAAAGCTGAGGGAGCAGATGCGGGTCGAGCTGAAAAGCCTGCAGCAGCGGCTGTCGATCACTGTGATCTTTGTGACGCACGACCAGATCGAGGCGATGACCTTGTCGGACCGGTTGGCGGTGATGAGGCATGGCAAGATCGAGCAGATGGGTCCTCCGCAGGAGATCTATGAACACCCGAAAACTCCCTTTGTGCAGGAATTCATTGGCCGGGTCATCTGGCTCGATGGCAAGGTAGTTGAAAACGGCGGCCAAAGTGTCGTGATTAGGCTCTCCGGGGATGAGGGGGCTCATATCCGTTGCGACACAATTGACGGGAAGATCAAGCATGGCGATCCCGTGGTGATTGCCATTCGTCCGGAAGAGGTGAAGCTTTCAATGCAGAAGGAAGGCGAAGGCTTCAACCAGTTGCCGTGCAGGGTGGAAACGGCGGTTTTTCTCGGTGACCGGTATGAATGCCAGCTGCGTTTCGGCGCGACCACTTTTACGTTGCCCACTACCCGTGCTGAGGCAATTTCCGCCGGACAGAAAGTCTGTCTGAATTTATCTCCCGACTCCGTGAGGATTTGGCGTAAAGACGGGTTCCCAAGTGAGCAGTAATTCATCCCCAAGACAGACACTGTCCGCTCTCAATCCTGGCAATTTCAACTAATGCTTTTATGAACGAGACTATGAGACGGCTGGCAGGCTTCATAGTAACGCTATTTCTTTTTGCTCCATTTTCTTTAGGCTTTGCTATCGCTCAGAGCGCCGGGCCTGGGTGGCAAGCGGAGTGGGACAAGACGCTTGAGGCGGCAAAAAAAGAAAGCAAGGTCGTTGTTTCCATCCCTGCGAGCGCGGAATTGAGATTGCGCCTGGAAGAGGTTTTCGAAAAGAAATATCCCTCGATAGACTTGGAACTGGTGCCATCGCGCGGCTCCAGCGTCATCAACAAGATCTTGGAGGAGCGAAAGGCCGGTATCCATTATTTTGACCTCCATATCGGCGGAACAAGTTCGATCGTCACGGGTTTGTTGGGAGAAGGGATACTCGAACCCGTCCAGCCCTGGATGATCCTGCCGGAGGTCAAGGATCCCAAGAACTGGTGGGGCGGGCATATATGGGGAGACAAGGCCCGGCAGCATCTCTACATGTTTCTCGGCTATCTCACCGAGACGCTTTGGTACAATGCCAATGCGCTCAAACAGGCAGAGATCACTTCTTACGATAACCTTCTCAACCCGAAGTGGAAGGGAAAAATTGCCATCCTCGATCCCCGCACCCCCGGCTCGGGGGAAAACACATGGAGTTTCATGTGGAGGATAAAGGGCGAAGAATACCTGAAAAAGCTCGTGGCGCAGGAACTGATCGTCGGTCGCAACCAACGCCAGCTCGCGGAGAGCCTCGCTAAGGAAAAGGCGCTCCTCTGTATTGGTCTCTCCTACTACACTTTTCTCCCGTTTATCAAAGCCGGGATTCCATTGAAGCCGCTTCCCGCTTTGAAGGAAGGGCTCTATGCGAGTTCCGGGAGCGGGAATCTGGTAATTCTTAAGGATGCCCCTCACCCGAACGCGTCGAAGGTTTTTATTAATTGGCTCCTCTCCAGGGAAGGACAGGAGATTTTTGGTCGGGCCATGGGACAGGCAACGCGGCGCCTGGATGTAGATACTACGTGGACCAAGGAGGTCGGTCACATTGCCGCCAAAGAGGTTCTTACGCCGGAGCGCTTTTTTGAGCTTGAGAATCAATCCGAGGAGAAGATCAACAGTGTGCGCGTCCCGGCGGCTGCGTTTGCCCGTAAGCTTTTGAACTGAAACCCGGTTTCTATAACAAAAGGAGAATCATGAAAGAGTGGTTTAAGTTGGTTGCGCTTATCGTATTAGTGGCGGAGCCGGTTTTGGCTCAGACATCTAAACCGGCCTGGCAGTCGCAGTGGGAGAAAACGGTCGAGGCGGCGAAAAAAGAAGGCAAGGTCGTTATTTCTTTGCCTGCCAGCGCCGAGCTCAGAAAGATGACTGAAGAGGTCTTCAAGCAGCGGTACGGGATCGAGGCAGAGGTTCTCACCGGTAGAGGAGCGGCGGTAATCAGGAGAATCCAGGACGAAGCAAAGGCCGGGGTTCGCTATTTCGATATCCATATCGGCGGCTCGAACTCCATTGTGAGCGGTCTTCTGGCCGAGGGCGTGCTGGAGCCGATAGAGCCGTGGCTGGTTCTCCCCGAGGTGAAGGAACCGAAAAACTGGTGGGGCGGACATATGTGGGTGGATCAGGGAAAGCGCTACATCTATTCTTTCCAGGGCTACCTGACGGAAAGCATGTGGTACAACGCCGGCCTCGCAAAGCCCGAGGAGGTCCGCTCCTATGACGATTTTCTCAATCCCAAATGGAAAGGAAAGATAGGCTTTTTGGATCCGCGCACGCCGGGCGCCGGCGACTCAAACTGGGCTTACATGTGGATGGTTAAGGGCGAGGACTATCTGAAAAGACTTGCGGGTCAAAGTCTCTTAATCGGCCGCGACCAACGGCTGCTGGCGGAGAATCTGGCCAAGGGAAAGATCGCTTTCGTTATAGGCCTCACTCACTATACATTTCTGCCCTTTCTCCGATCCGGTTTGCCGGTCAAGCCTCTCCCTCCCGTCAAGGAAGGGACGTACGGCACCGGCGGCAGCGGCAATCTGTCAATCATCAAAAATCCTCCCCATCCGAACGCCACCAAAGTTTATGTCAACTGGCTTCTCGGCAAAGAGGGCCAGGAGATTTTTACCAAGGCTATGGGTCAGGCCACGCGTCGATTGGATGTGGATACCCAGTGGCTCAAGGATGTCGGCGTGCTCCCCGCAAAGGACCACCTCAGCGTGAAGCAGTTTCTGGAGGCTGAAAACCAGTCCGAAGAGAAGCTGGCGAAGGTCCGGGAACCCGCTGCGAAAATTGCCAGTAGGTTATTGGATTAAGGTAAGGGCAAAATAGTGATTTTCGAACCAGAGAGGAGAGAGAGCTGATGGCGGGCGGCTACTACAGTGATCTGCGCGCCTTTATCGGAGAGCTTGAAAGGCGCGGCAAGCTCTATCGCTGGCGCAAGGCGGTCAATAAGGATACCGAACTTATGCCGCTCATGCGTCTTCAGTATCGCGGCCTGTCCGACGAGGCGCGCCAGGCCTTTCTGTATGAGAAGGTAACCGATGCCAAAGGGAACCGTTATGACATGAAAGTCATCACTGGCATGTACGGGGCTTCGCGGGAAATTCTGACCCTGGGCATGGGATGCAAGGAGTCGACGGAGATCTATGAAAAATGGCGCCATGCCCTGGCGCATCCGATCGAGACGGCGACCGTGGAGCGCGGCGCGGCGCAGGAGCGGGTCCATCAAGGGAGGGAGCTTGAGAAATTCGGGTTGACCTCTCTCCCGGCTCCGGTTGAGGAGCCGGGTTTCAGCGGAGGAATCCGGGTCACGGCTCCTTTTATTACAAGAGATCCGCAGGACGGCATACGTAACGTTGGCATGTACAGCGGCCACTTCAAGGCTCGGGATCGCATGATCGCCGGCATTGCCCGCACCCATCATGCCATGCTTTACCACCATGCGAGCGCGCGGCGCAGCGAAAAACCTCTGCCCGTGGCGATTGCGCTCGGGACGTTGCCTGATATCGCCTATGTGGCGGCGGCGAATCTCCCTTATGGAATCGACGAGCTGGCGATTGCCGGAGGAATCCGGGGCCGGCCCGTTGAGATGGTGCGGTGCAAGACGATTCCCCTGGAAGTGCCGGCCGAGGCTGAAGTTGTCATCGAAGGAGAGATTTCTATCGAGGAGACAGAGCGGGGAGAACCTTTCAGCGACTATCCGGGGTATCTGATGGTGGAAAGAGATCATCGGCAGGTTATCAAGGTCAAGGCCATTACGCACCGCTCGCACGCGCTTTTTACGGCGATTCTGGTAGGTTTGCCGCCGAGCGAGTCCAACGGCATCTCGCGCACCTGCCGGGAGATGATGCTTTACAACTTTTTAAAGTATAGCTGCAATTTGCCGGAGGTACTTGAGGTATGCTGTCCGGAGATGGGAGGGGGATGGAACTGGTGGGTGATTCGGATGCGCAACAGCCATCCAAGCAAGCCCCAACAGGCGCTACAGGCAGCCTCCGGGATGGACCCATGCAACAAAGTAATCATCGTAGTGGATGAGGACATCGATCCTAAAGATCCTGAGATGGTGATGTGGGCTTTAAGTTTCGCCATGCAGCCGCATCGGGACGTGAGAATTATTACCGGCCGCGTGCCGCTGCTCGATCCATCGGCGTTTTCTTTGATGACCAAGCCGTCCGAGCGCATGTACCCGCCGCCTGTGGGTTGTTCCGGGATGTTGATTGATGCGACCCGCAAGGGGCCGTATCCGCCCGTGGGTTTACCGAAGAAGCCGTTTATGGCGCGGGCGCTGGAGATTTGGCGGAAAGAAGGATTATCTCCTTTGCGGCTTCGGACTCCCTGGTATGGATATCCATTGGGGTTGTGGAAAGACGAAGATGACGAGCTGGCTCACCGGGTGACTGAAGGAGACTACTTCCCGCTCGGTAGAAAGGGACGGGTTAAGGGTAAAAAACGATGAAGGCGGAGACGAGCTACGAAATATGGCTGCGACAAGAGGGTGTCCCGGTGGTGGAGGGATACGGGGTCGAAAATGTCAGGGGAATTGCGCGCCGGCCGTGGGCAAGAACGGGAGGGAAGGGCGCTTTTATCCGGCTTAAAGGCATGGAGGGTTTTACCGGGATGTATGTGGGAGAGATCCCGTCCGGGGGGGCGTTGAATCCCGAAAGGCATCTTTATGAAGAGTTGATCTATATCCTGGAGGGGGTCGGATCGACGGAGGTCTGGTCCAACCGGGGTGCGCAGAAAAAAGTTCATTTCGAGTGGCAGGCGGGAAGTTTGTTTGCGGTGCCGCTCAACAGTTGGCATCGGTTGATTAACGGCAGCCGTGACCCGGTAACTTATTTAGCCGTGACCAGTGCGCCGCTGATGATCGATCTCCTGCACGATGGCGACTTTATTTTTGGTTGTGATTACGATTTCAACCAGAGGTTCGACGGCCGCCCTGATTATTTTGTGACTTCGTCGCGCCGGGCGGAACGCGGCGGCTTTATGGTGTGGGATTCCAACTTCATCGCTGATGCTAGAAGCGCGCTCGTCGACCCATCCGAAGCTAAAGGTTCCGGCGTTCGGATCACAAGCTTCGACATGGGAGGGAGCACCCTGGTGGGGCATCTCGCCGAGTGGCCGGTCGGGCGCTATCACAAAGCCCACTTCCACCAGGGGGGGGCTATTCTCCTGATCCTGCGCTCGGAAGGCTATACCCTGATGTGGCCCCAAGAGGCCGGGATGAGGCCCTATCAACAGATGCGGGGCAACCAGGTTGTTAAAGTCGATTGGCAGGAAGGGAGCGTAGTGAGTCCGCCTACCGGGTGGTTTCACCAGCATTTCAACACGGGAAAAGAACCAGCCCGCCAACTGGCATTCCGTTACAGCGGCCAGTCGGGAAAATACCTGTTGGGCGTTGCGAAGTCCCTCAATAAGGAGGGGGTTCGCACGAGCACGCGAGAGGGCGGAACGCTCATCGAGTATGAGGACGAGGATCCGCAGATCCGGCGGGATTACGAAGCCGCGCTGAGAAAGGAAGCCGTCTCGATGCAGATGCCATCCATCATGTACCGAGAATGATAGGGAGCGGATATCACATGAGACATTACCTTGCTTTCTTTTGTGCGGGATTCGTCGTTGCCGCTTCTCCCTTTTTTCCGTCTGCCGCTGCCGGGCAAGCCTCCAAGCCGGGCTGGCAGCTGGAATGGGATAAGGTCGTCGAGGCGGGAAAAAAGGAGGGGAAAGTGGTCGTCTCGGTGCCTGCCAGCCCCGAAGTGCGCAAAGGATTGGAAGATGGCTTGAAAAAGCGCTTTGGCATTGAAGTGGAAACCGTCGCCGCCAGAGGAGCGTTGATCGTCAGAAAGATCATCGAAGAATCCAGGGCTGGAATCCATTATTTTGATCTCCACATCGGCGGCAGTGAATCGATTGTCACGGGACTTCTCCCGGAGGGGATTCTGGAGCCGATCGAGCCGTGGCTGATCCTACCGGAGGTGAAAGATTCGAAAAACTGGTGGGGCGGCCATATTTGGGTGGATAACGCAAAGCGCTATATCTACGCCTCTCAGGCGTACCAGACCGTGACGCTATGGTACAATTCGGATCTGATGAAGGGAGAGGAGATTCGCTCTTTCGATGATTTTTTGCACCCGAAGTGGAAAGGAAAAATAGGATGGCTGGACCCCAGAACCCCGGGCTCCGGCGCCTCGATGTGGACTTATCTGATGCATATCAAAGGGGAGGATTATCTGAAGCGGCTGGTCGGCCAGAAGATGGCTCTCAGCCGGGACCAGCGGGTGCTGGCGGAGATCGTCGCCAAGGGCAAACTTGCCTTTGTCGCCGGGCTGACCTATTACTCGCTGGCACCGTTTATCAAGGCCGGGCTTCCCGTTAAGCCGCTCCCGACTCCGCGCGAGGGACTCTACGCGAGCGGCGGAAGCGGTCACCTCACGATCATGAAGAACCCGCCGCATCCCAACGGCACCAAAGTTTTCGTCAACTGGCTCCTGGGCAAAGAGGGACAGGAGGTTTTCTCAAAGGCCATCGGCCAAGGCACGCGCCGCCTGGACGTCGATACCAAGTGGCTCAAAGAGTTCGGTGTCCTGGCTGCCAAGGATGGGCTGACATTGGAGCAATATTACAGGCTGGAGAATCAGTCGGAGGAGAAGGTCCACAAGCTGCGGGAGCCGGGAGCGGAGCTGGCGCGCAAACTTTTAGATTAGCGTAAGAGGGCAATGCGAGTGAAAAGGATTGGGATCATAAAGAGAATATTTGTTCCGATCGTTGCGTTTCTGTGGAGCGCGGGGATGTCTCCGGCCCTGGCGCAATCTTCGAGAGCGGCGGGCAACGCGGATTGGGATAGAGTGGTCGACGCCGCTAAGAAAGAGGGAAGAGTCGTTGCCGCTATCCCTCCCAGTCCGGAGCTAAGAAAGGGGCTGGAAGAGGCTTTCACGAAACGCTTCGGCATAGTCTTAGAATCCGTTCCGGCCCGGGGCGGCTCGATCATCCGCAGAATCGTCGAGGAGTCCAAGGCGGGGATTCACTATTTTGATCTCCACATCGGCGGCACGGAGTCCATCGTCAAGGGACTGCTGCCGGAGAATGTCCTGGACCCCGTAGAGCCCTGGTTCATCCTGCCGGAGGTGAGAGACGCGAAACAATGGTGGGGAGGGCATATATGGGTCGATAACGCGAAGCGCTTTATCTATGCTTCTTCCGCTTACCAAACCGCGAGCCTCTGGTACAATTCCGATTTGGTAAAGGCCGAGGAGATTCGCTCCTTCGACGATCTGCTGAATCCCAGATGGAAGGGCAAAATCGGGCTCAGCGATCCGCGAACCCCGGGTTCCGGTGCCTCGATATGGGCCTACATGTTGCTTATCAAGGGGGAGGAGTACCTAAGAAAGCTTGCAGGGCAAAAGTTGTTTCTCGCCCGTGATCTTCGACTTCTGGCCGAGAACCTGGCCAAGGAACGGGTCGGCATAGCTCTCGGCATCGGTTATTCCGAGTTTCTGCCCTTCAAGAAGGTCGGTCTCCCGGTAAGCGCCCTCCCCACACCTAAAGAGGGGCTTTACGCGACCGGCGGCTACGGCCACTTAACGATCATCAAGAATCCCCCCCATCCGAACGCAACCAAGGTTTTTGTCAACTGGTTTTTAGGCAAGGAGGCACAGGAGATATTCTCTAAAGCCATGGGTGCCCCCACCCGGCGCCTGGATGTTGATACGAAATGGTCCAAAGATTTTGGTGTCCTGGCCGCGAAAGACGGGCTCACGCTGGAGCAATTTTACCGGATGGAAAACCAATCGGAGGAGAGAATCTACAAAGTGCGAGATCCGGCCGCCGCTCTGGCGCGCAAGCTCCTGGATTAGAGTTTGGGAGCTGTTGAAAAAACAAAGGAATAGGCCATGGGGAAAAAAAGTTTCCGGCTGATTGCCGCGATAGCTGTTTGGTCGGTCACATCTTCTTTAGGAGCGCAGGCCTCCAAGCCCGGATGGGAGGCCGAATGGGACAAGGTGCTAGAGAGCGCGAAGAAAGAGGGGCGGGTCGTCGCCTCGATCCCTCCGAGCGCCGAGCTGAGGAAAAGGTTGGAGGAGGCCTTCAGCAAGCGCTTCGGCATAGTCCTCGAATCTGTTCCTGGCAGAGGTGCGGCGACTATTCGCCGGCTGGTCGATGAGTCCAAAGCGGACGTGCGTTATTTTGATCTCCACTTCGGCGGCACCGAGTCTACAGTGAAGGGACTGCTGCCGGAAGATGTTCTCACACCCGTGGAACCGTATTTCCTTCTGCCGGAGGTCAAAGACACAAAAAACTGGTGGGGTGGACATATCTGGATCGACAACGCGAAGCGTATGATCTATTCCTTTGCCGCTTATCAAACGCAGAACCTCAACTATAACTCGGACCTCGTGAAACCCGAGGAGATCCGCTCCTTTGACGATTATCTTAACCCAAAATGGCAAGGCAAGATCGGCTTCAGCGACCCGCGCACGCCCGGCTCGGGCGCGTCGGTCTGGTCGTTCTTGTTGCTGGTCAAAGGCGAAGAATACCTCAAAAAGCTCGTGGCGCAGAAATTGTTCATCGGCCGCGATCTCAGACTGTTGGCCGAAAGCCTCGTGAAGGGACGCGTGAGCCACACCCTGGGCATCGGCTACATGGAATTTCTCCCCTTTCTGAAGGCCGGACTTCCGGTCAAGACGCTCCCAATTCCCAAAGAGGGACTCTACGCAACAGCCGGCTACGGCAGCTTGGTGATTCTCAAGAATGGTCCTCACCCGAACGCGACCAAAGTCTTTGTCAATTGGCTGCTGGGCAAAGAAGGACAGGAGATCTTTACCCGGTCGATGGGCGAAGCGACGCGGCGGCTCGATGTCGATACGAAATGGATGAAGGAGTCCGGCGTCCTCGCGGCGAAGGACAGCCTGACGCTCGAGCAGTACTACAAGACGGAAAACCAATCAGAGGAAAGGATCTACAAGGTGCGCGACCCGGGGGCGGCCCTGGCGCGGAAGCTGCTGGATTAAGGCTGGAACCATTCCCGTGGCGACCACGGTCCGCGCGCTGCCGCAACGGTGCAAGCATCATGCAGGGGATCTTGTCCCGCATTTGGATCGGATCGTCGAAGGGGCGCCGGACTACACGGAGTAAGGAAAATGGTTCTTGCGGATTTACGACAGTGGATCGACCATCTGGAGGAAAGGAACGAGCTCAAACGAATTCGGGCCGAAGTGGATTGGGATGAGGAGATCGGTGCGATTACTCGAGAGGTCTCCAGCCAGTACGGACCGGCGCTGCTGTTTGAAAACATCAAGGATCACCAAAATACAGGCTGCCGGCGACTATTTACCAACGGTACCGGGACCAAGGGGAGGGTTTGCCGGATCCTCGGTTTAGCCGAGGGAGCATCTTACCGGGAGATCGTCGCGACATTGAAGGAACGCTTTTCAAATCCACTGGCGCCGCGCAAGGTGAATGAAGGCCCGGTCAAAGAAAATATCATTAAAGGAGAAGAGGTAGATCTTTTCCAGCTCCCGGTGCCGAAATGGAATCCTCTGGATGGCGGGAGATACATCATGACCTCGGCGAGCGTGGTCACGATGGACCCTGATAGCCATCTCCTCAACATCGGCACCTATCGCGGAATGATCTCGACGAAACGGACCATCAGTGTCTTGCTGGCGGCGACCCAGGGATGGGGAAAACATTTTACCAAGTATAAAAGCCGGGGCGAGGAGATGCCGGTGGCGGTGGTCCTGGGCTGGGAGCCGACGCTTTTTATGGTCGCTTCCACTCCGGTGAGCTATCCGGAATACGAGATGGCGGGCTCCCTGAGGGGCTCCCCCGTAGAGTTGGTGAAATGCGAGACCAGTGATCTCTGGGTGCCGGCGACTGCCGAAATTGTCCTCGAAGGGCGGATCTCGCCGGACCCGAAGAGCTTTGAGATGGAAGGGCCTTTCAGCGAGTATGGCGGCTATTACGGCGGGCGGCGAATGCCGAAACATACCATCCGCGTGGAATGCATTACCCACCGCGACGATCCGATTTTCACCGGATGTCTTACCGGGGCCAGTCCGGGCAGAACCAACGAGGGGGCCTCGTGGACTCCGGCGACTTTTTCTGCGGTCGCCTGGCAATACCTGGAGCAGGCCGGCGTGCCCAATATTATGGGAGTCTGGAGAGGAAAATGGCCGGAGATCATGCGTATCCAAATCCGCAAGACTCATCGAGGCCATGCCCAGCAGGTGGCCAACGCCCTCTGGGGATCGAGCATCGCCAACTATGCCGCCAAGCATCTCATCGTCGTGGACGACGATATCGACGTCTTCGACTGGGAGGCGGTCGAGTGGGCCCTGGCCTACCGTGTCAATGCGGCCATGGGGGATATTACTTTTTTCCCCGGCACCTCCGGCTCCATGCTGGACCCGAGCGTGCCGATCGCTGAGAGAGACTCGGTGAAATACGGCCATGGAAAATGGACACGGGTCCTGATCGACGCGACCGTGAACTGGGAATTGGAGCCCCAAGAGCAGTATGGGGGAAACCGCTATCCGGCCCTCGGCACATCCATCTCTCCCGGAATGACGGAGACGCTCAAGAGGAGATGGAAAGAATACGGCTTTTAAGAAAGCGCCGACTCTATGTCCCGACCTGAGACCGTCGAAAAGACATTTCCCTTAACCGCGGGGTTTAACTGGCCTCTGCTCCTGATGACCCTGCTGCTTCTGCTGGTGGCCTTTCTGGTGCTGACCCCGTTGGGTCTGATGGTGTTCAACAGTTTCCAGCTTGCCCGTCCAGGCGAACCGATCGTTTACGGACTCGAAGGATGGCGCAAGGCCTTTACCAGTCCGGGGATTCTCGATGCGATGGCGAATACCTTCAGCCTGTCGATCGCGCGCCAGACCATCGCCCTGGTCATCGGCGTCCTCATAGCCTGGCTTATCGCCCGCACAGACATTCCGATGAAGGGGACGCTGGAGCTGATCTTCTGGCTGTCTTTTTTCCTCCCTGCGCTGCCGATCACTATGGGCTGGATACTGCTCCTGGATCCCAAATATGGACTGCTCAATCTGGGGCTCGTCAATATAGGATTGTTCAAAGAACCTCCCTTTAACATCTATTCGTTCTGGGGGATCGTCTGGGTTCATTTAAGCGGGACCATCGGTATCAAGGTCATGCTCCTGACGCCCGCGTTCCGTAATCTGGATGCGGCGCTTGAGGAGGCCTCGCGCATTGTCGGCTCCAGCGCTCTGGGCACTCTCTTCCGTATCGTGATTCCGGTTATGATGCCGGCGATCCTGGTGACGACGATCCTCGGCCTGATCCGCTCGCTGGAGGCCTTCGAGATCGAGCTGATTCTGGGAGTGCCCGTGGGACTTCACGTCTATTCGACCAAGATCCATGAGCTGGTAACCTGGGAGCCGCCCCAGTTCCCGCCGGCCATGGCGCTAAGCGCGGTCTTCCTGCTGGTCCTGCTTTTGCTCGTGGCGTTGCAGCGTCTCTACATCGGGAGAAAAATATACACGACCGTTACAGGCCGGGGTTTCAGTATCAGGCCGACTCATCTGGGTCGATGGAGATACCCGGCATTTGGTCTCGTGCTGCTGGTTGCCCTGGGGATCACGTTGATCCCGACGGTGCTTCTGGTCATGGGCACCTTCATGAAGCTCTTCGGCTTCTTCCATATCCCGGATCCCTGGACGCTGGACAACTGGCGCCATGCCCTGAGAGACCCCGTGCTCCTGCGCTCTCTTTGGAACACGGTAGCGATCGGCCTCGGGGCCGGCATCGTAGGGGTCCTCTTCTATTCGTTGATCGCGTACGTGGTTGTGAAGAGCCGCTTTGCCGGCAGGGCGATGCTGGATTTCCTCTCCTGGCTGCCATGGTCGGTGCCGGGGATACTTCTTGGCGTGGCCCTGCTCTGGACCTTTCTGCAGACGAGGATCTTTATCCCGATTTACGGAACCATCTATCTCTTGATGATAGCCATGGTGATCAAAAGCATGCCCTTCGGCACCCAGCTTATCAAAAGCGTGTTACTGCAGCTGGGAAATGACCTCGAAGAGGCCTCAAGGATCTGTGGGGGAGGGTGGTTCTACACCTATCGTCGCGTCATTTTCCCTCTTCTCCTCCCCGCCCTTATTACCGTGGCCTTGGTCGGCTTCATCTCCGCGGCGCGCGACTTGAGCACGGTCGTGCTCCTGGGGACGGGCAAGTCCAGGACGCTATCTTTGATGATGTTGGATTTTGCCGCGGGCGCGGAGTTTGAAAAGGCGACAGTGGTGGCTGTGATAATCGTCGTCCTGGTCGTGGCGGCCGCCCTGATCACCAGGTGCCTCGGAGGGCAGATCAGCATCCGGGGATGAAATTGCAAATTTGCTAATAATATTTGGTACTGGTAAAGCTTGAATCGCTCGCTAAGATGAACTGGCCTTTCCACCTGGAGGCATCGGGCGATAATCAGTCGAGTCACAGCACGCGTCGTAAAGTACCTTGTTGATATGCACCCAGTTTGTGCCGGGAACTCCGCGACTAGACTTCGATATGCCTAATTCATAAATGAATGCCGATTCAAAATGCAAAAATCGCTTTGATCTTTTGCTATACTCTTAGCGAGCGCAACAGCTGGACCGAAATCCCAATCCTGACTAACGATTATCGCAAGGTCATACTTCCATTCATACGTGAGCCAAATGAGGTCTATTGCTAGGCTTACATCAACCCCTTTTTCTTGACCACCGGGATTTACTGCCCTCTATATACATGTATTTTCTTGCTCGAAAGATACCGAAGTTTATTGTTCCAGAAATGATGCCAGAAGTGGTTTCTGTAAGGATCAGGCACACCGGTATAAAAACGTATTTCACTTAAGACGCGATTAGGCTCTCTTTCTACAAGAGCTTTAGCTAATTTTTCCACGTCATAGCTTGGCCAACCGTAACGTGAGCCTTCAACCCGTGGCCATGGTGCCCATGCTTATCTGGCTCCGTGATAAAGATTTTGGCCGTCAAAAAATACTATTGTTTTCAATGGGTTAGTAGGCATTTTATTTTAACCTATTGTTAAATAAGGAGTTTTTTCCTGTTGACAACTTACCCCACGCATACTACTTTTATATAAGTTAACTTTCACCCCGTCCGCTGGGAGTACGTAGAGCAATCTGCGGAAACCCCGGGCGGGTGTTTTTTTATGGGCTTCATTAAGCGGCCTTATTTTCGACCCCATCTAGTAGCATAATAATTTCCTCAATTCCCCACACATGATCTGCAGCCCCCGCTTCCATTGCCGGAGTGACCCGCAGGGTCGAATGGATACGGGCAAAGTTATAATACATGAACTAGAACTAGAATATAGACAAGAAGAAAGGGAAGAAGCTTAGCGTTTCCGTTTCTTCCGTGGTTTTCGTTTAGGTCTGCCCTTTATAGGCTTTGGCGTGAGCGGCTCCCCGATAGCAGCCTCAACTACAGCCCTAGCAAGTAGGTTAGGATCAGTAGGGTTCTTCTTTCGCTTTGGCATATCCTAATCATGCCATACCAGCCCCGACTTGTCGCGGGTTACAAAATTAAAACTTTACCAGTACCTAATATTTCTCTCCCTTGACATTCCCTCTCTAGAAAATTATAGTCCGCCTCGTTTCTAAGTATTCGACTTGAGATTTATTTTCTCCTGGTTGCTGCCAAGGGGAGGTCTCTTTTTGAAGCATGTAGGAAAAGGCGTTCCTTTTCTGCTTCTTTTCTGGTACCAATAAGTCAAAAGTCAGGTCTGACCCTCGACCCCCGGCCTAGCTGACCCTCAAAAAGAAGTTCCTATCATTAATTACCAGGATAGTCCAAGAGCAGAAGGGCTGAGTTGCAGACAGCGAAGAGGAGGTAACGAATCTCGTGAAGTGGTGGCGCGTCTTTGCCATGTCCTGCTTTGTCACCCCGATGTCCCCCTAATCGCACCAGAGTTTGATGGATCGTCGGGTGAAGCAATGGGAAATGCTTATCAAGATGGCTCTTATCAAACACAAATCCGCTGTCTAGCGTTATGTCGCGTGCAAGCTGCTCCAGAGTTTTGAAAGCCTCAGCGAAGATACTATCGCAATCCTTTCCGCTGACTAAAACGTGATACGCTCCTACCAACTCCTTCGCGCGCTCAGGAAACTTTTCGAAAAGGCGCGGAACCAATTTATCTATCACTTCCGTCTGTAAGAGTGGCTCATCCAGCGGAACAATGCCCTGAATAGCGCTGAGGAGCGCAAAGACGCCGGATAAGCCTATTAAAGTTAGACCAACTATCGAGAATCCAGAAGGAAGGAGCAACGCTCCGAACAGGACAAACGGAAACGACAGCCAAAAGACATACCAGGGATGGTCAGCCCAAAAGCGGAGCGGCCTTGCTTTCCGTACGGAAAGCCAACCAGCGCAGGCTCCGTAGAGTGGCGCTGCGATAGTCAACACCATGACTGGTAAGAGAGAAACAATCGACGACATTATCAGCGTTATTTGGACCTACACGATCAGGTGAGTCCTCTGAATAATCCCAAAATGGTTTTGCGCGTCGCGGTCGGGGTATTGTCTTTGGTTATGGGGAGCGTCATCCGACGTTTGAGAGGAATGGTGTCAGCCATGCCTTATTGACATTACTGGGAAGAGCCTTCTAAAAAATCAAAAAGGTCTGCCCGACCCTCTCTCAGCCGCGGCATACCCCGTACCCCTCGATTACGACCGTCGGGGAGCCGTGCGTCTGGACCGCTGGCGGCAACCGTTGCAAAGAATGCAACAGTTCAGATAGAAGGAATAGGCAAAAAATGCATGTTGCTTCTTCGGACAAACCGGGCATGTAAGAATCGGATTACATGATATACGACGCTGAAAAACACCATCGCCGCTCGATCCGCTTGAAGGGGTACGATTACAGGCAAGTGGGGGCGTATTTCGTGACTATCTGCACACAGAACCGGGCGTGTCTGTTCGGTGGGGTGGCGGACGGCGAAATGCGATTGAACGATGCCGGGCGCATGATCGAACGTTGGTGGTTTGAATTGAACCACAGATTTTCCACGGTCGAAACGGACGAATTCGTCGTCATGCCAAATCATTTTCACGGCATTGTCGCCATTGTAGGGGCCGACCTGTGTGTCGGCCCTCTGCGTCGTGTCGGCCCTGCGCAGAAGGGCGCAGACGTCGGCAATCAGGGCGCACACATAGGTGCGCCCCTACCAACCGTAATTCAATGGTTCAAAACGATGACGGCGAACGAATACATGCGTGGAGTGAAAACGCAGGATTGGGCGCCGTTTCACGGCAAATTATGGCAACGCAACTATTACGAACACGTCATCCGCGACGAAGAAACGCTGAATCGCATCCGGCAATACATTCTCGATAATCCCGCGCGCTGGAAATACGACCGTGAGAATCCGGCGGCAACGAGCCCTGAACCGGAGAACGCATGGCGCACGTGACTGAGGCTGCTGCATGAAGCAAGAAATGCCTGGGGTCACCTTTCAATCTAGACAATCTTGATCGGCGCATGGAACTGTACGACGCTTGAGTCGAATACCGAGTTTCACCCCAGCGATCCCGACAACCGTTTTCATTGAGATGGATTTACCGTCTTTTACCGCTGTGACCAAGTCGGTCGCTCACGTATTGATCTACCCAGGCAGCTAAGACCCAAAAGGGACCAGCGACAAACCCTGCTGCTATCCTGCCTATTTGTATAGGTGGGTTTTCCTCTAAATGCCACGCTTCGCTGACGGCACTGATTATCAGCAGAATCCAGACTGAACACAAAATGACGATTGCCCTTCTACGGCATTCACGCCATGCGACACAGAGCCCATGAATAGCGCTGAGGAGCGCAAAGACGCCAGATAAGCCTATTAAAGTTATACCAACTATCGAGAATCCAGAAGGAAGGAGTAACGCTCCGAACAGGACAAACGGAAACGACAGCCAAAAGACCCGCCACGGATGCTTAGCCCAAGACTGGAGGGTGCTCGTGACAGCGGGATTATCTGAAATCTCTGCTCCAAAATCTCCCGGACAAAGGAGCGCTTGGACTTGCCACATACCCCCAGTTTGTAATATGAGTTTTATATCATCGCGATGAATCTCCACGTATGTTTTCCACAGAAAGGATGAAAGCGTAATGGATGCGGAAAAGCCAATAAAAAACCCCGTGGTCTCGATTGCGACCAGCCTGGGGGAGGTGCGCATTGAGATTTTTGTCGACAAGGCGCCGATCACGGCAAAAAACTTTTTGGACTATGTAAACGAGAAGTTTTACGATGACCTGATTTTTCATCGGGTCATTCCGGGATTTATGATCCAGGGAGGCGGCTTCGACAAGGGGATGCAGCCGAAGGCGACCAGGGCGCCGATCAAAAACGAGGCAGCGAACGGTTTGAAGAACAACACCGGCACTCTGGCTATGGCCAGGACGGCCTTTGTGGACAGCGCTACCGCTCAATTCTTCATCAACGTTAAGGACAACGACTTTCTGAACCATCAAAACACCAGTGCGGAGGGTTTCGGCTATGCCGTTTTCGGCCGGGTGATAGAGGGGATGGAAGTGGTTCAAAAGATAGAGAAGGTCAAGACCGGCGCCCATAGTACGCACCAGAATGTTCCCGTGGAGCCTGTCGTGATCCAGTCTATGCGTATCGTTAGTTAAAGCGCTGCTTTCGATTATCCATTCGCAGTCCACACGCCCTTTGGGTCGTATTTCCTGACCGCGGCCAGTTCTTCCGGCGAGGGCGGTGGGGTTTCACGGAGATCCCCGGAAACGCGCAGCGGCCAGCCGGTTTCACCTCGAATCTCTTCGACCGTAACGCCAGGATGAAAGAAGCCGAGGAGCATCTCCCCGCTGGCCGGGTCAAAAGAGAAAATTCCCAGGCTAGTGATAACGCGGCTCGGCCCGCCGCCGTGAATGTGTTTCATTTGGCGCCAGTCGCCGCCTTCTCCATAGCCGGGGGAAGTGATGAAATGGACTCGCGGCCTAAAGCGGCGCTTTTCGTGATTCATGATGATGATGCAGCGGCGCGCCAGGGTCGCGATGTCAGCGGCGCCGCCGCTACCCGGAAGCCGAATCTTTTTTCCGCTTTCCTCCACCCAGTGGGTATTGAGGTTGCCGAAGCGATCCACCTCAGCGCCGCCGATGAAGCCGAGGTCAACCTGTCCGCTCTGCAGTAGGCTCATCACATCGAGCAGCCCGCCGCAGTAGAGCGAGCGGGCTACGTTCGGCGGGTCGCTCATGGTGAAAATCGGCTCGAGCGCCGGCCAGTCCCGGATCACGCCGTTTTCGAAGATTCCGATAGCGCTCGGGGCATGAAGCTCCTTGGCGACGGCAAATCCCAGCAGGGGCAGCCGCATCCCGACAAAGACCTTCTCTCCGTCGCGGATCTCCCGCGCCGCGGCGACGACCATGAGTTCTCGGCGTGTGTAGTCCATATTCAGTAGCCGTTAAAAGTTGAAGCTCACAGAAGGGGAAAAGAGGTTTCCCTCGGGCCTAAGTCTGCGGACCATCTCTTTGCCAATCCGTGAGAGATATTCTTTGTGATCTTTAACGCCCAGCACCCATTTTTCCAGCCAGCGCTCGAAGCCTTCACGGGTGCGCGACTCTTTGTGGTAATCGAAGTAAAAGTCGTCATCCCGCCGGGCATACCCTTGAGTCGGCGAAGGATGGGAAGCGAAGGGCTCATGCACGACGCTCGAGACGAGAAACCCCTGGATCAAGGTCCGATTCGGATCGCTGAGAATGACTTCGTGATCCACGATCTCTTCGCAAGTCAGAATGACTTTTTTTGCCGCGCGAGCCGCCTCGACTACAACTCCCAGGTTGCCCCAGATATGGGCATTGCCTTCCGGATCGGCGCGCTGGACGTGGAGAATGGCTACATCAGGCTTAATGGCGCGGACAGCTAAAAGCTCTTCACCGCTAAACGGGCAACTAACCGGCTTAAAGTTTCCTGCGCGACTAAAGTCGCTTCCTGCTGCGGTTTTTGTCGGCAGAAAAGGTAGCCCCATGGCCGCGGCTTTAAGAGCGAGCGCGATGGTAAAGTTAGAGTGATCCTCTACTTCAATTGGATGGGGAATTCCCTCCTCAGCGGCGCGGCGAAAATTATGGCCCAGCCCGGCGGCGACGTTCCCCACCCAGGCGGCGATCACTTTCTTGACGCAACCGGCGCCGATGATCTGATCGAACTGCATGTCCGAGATCGGCGCAATCAGGGTGAGGTCTTTCTTTTTCTGTCGGATGATTTCGTATCCGGCGGCAAATGGGATCAGGGATTCCAGGCCGCAGCCCATCACTACGGACATGCCGTCGTGAATTTCCCCGGCGATCGCTTCTTGAAGGCTGGATAACTTGTTCATGCTTTTCCTCTCTATATCTTCAGCCTTTATTGTTCAAGCCGACTTTGGTTGACCGCAGAATACTCTGATGCTAAGTTTACGGATTATGACTCTTATTCTCAGCAACGATGACGTGAAAAGCGTTCTTACGATGAAAACTACGATGAAGGCCTTAGAGGTGGCCTACCGTCAGATGTCCCGGCGCGAGGCGGTGTGCCGGCCGCGCATCGATATCCAGATCCCGACAAAAGATCCGCAAAGGATCTATCAATGGGGCACTATGGAGGGCGGCTCCATATCGGGCTACTTTGCTATCCGGATGAAGTCCGACGTCGTCTACGAGCGCGAGTACGGGGGCGCCAGGACTCAAGAGAAATACTGCGTCCGCCCGGGAAAGTTCTGCGGTTTGATCCTGCTCATTAATATTCAGAACGGCGAGCCGCTGGCGTTGATCAATGACGGCAATCTCCAGCACATGAGGGTGGGGGCCGATTCCGCCATAGGCGTCAAGTATATGGCGCGAAAAGACGCGGCGGTGGTCGGTATGATCGGCTCCGGGGGCATGGCGCGCTCGCACGCGGAATCTTTTCTCCTGGCGCGCAAAATAAAAAAGATCCAGGTCTACAGCCCGACCAGGGCCCACAGGGAAGAATACGCCCGGGAGATCGCAGGAAAGTTCGGCATTGAAGTCGTGCCTTTAGATAATCCGCGGGATGTTTATAAAGGAGCGCATATCGTCGCCGGATGCACGGATTCCGCCGTTCCCATCATCATCGGGAAATGGCTGGAAGAGGGGACGCACGTTACCTGCGTCGGCGGCAAGCCGGACAATGAGACGCTTAAAAGGATCGATGTCTCGCTGAGACTGGGAACAGCCCCGGCCCCATGGGGATTGCCGGATCTCGATCTTGCGGATGAGCACATCACTTACGCGGCCGTGCCCAAGAACAATGCCGGCTTCAAAATGAAACCGAGGTGGCAAAGGGGTCACGGGGTGGTGGTGGAGGACAGGGCGGTTTTCTTGGCGGAACTTTTAAGCGGAAAGAAAAAGGGGCGCAAGTCGCCCAAGCAAATCACTTACTCCGAAAGGGGAAACGTCCAGGGCGCTCAGTTTTTTGCGGTTGCGGGTAAGGTCTATGAGCTTGCCAAAGCGAAGGGGTTAGGGAGAGAGATCCCCACGGAGTGGCTGCTGCAGGACATTAGGGACTAAGGGGGGCCGATGATCCAGGCGCGCTTGATCAGGCCTGACGAGGTCAGGGGCATCGTGAGCATGGCGGAAGCGGTTGAGGCCGTTAGGGTGGGTTTTCGCGAATGGGGCGAGAATCCGCAGATCAATGCCCCGAGGAGGCGCATTCATATTCCTACGGGGGTTAGGGTGAGCGTCCATCAGGGGGGCGTGCCGGGTGCATCTGCAACCGGTTTGATGACGCACTGCGAGTGGGTGAAACCGTTGAGCGATCACCAGGAATATCCCAGGCTGAACCATCCCGTGATCGTTCTCTACGATGCTCAGGAGGGAGAACTCAAGGCGGTCATCATCGGCGAGATTACCTGTAGCGAACTTCCCGATAATGTTGCGGTGACGGGATTGCGCACGGCGGCGACGAGCGCCGTCGGCACGGATGTCCTGGCGAGGAAAGACGCCGAGCGCGTGGGTATCCTTGGCTCCGCCGGCCAGGCGCGCAACCATCTAGTTGCGTTGGCGAAGGTTCGAAATATCAAGGAGGTAAAAGTCTACAGCCGGAGGGCGGAGAATTGCCGGAAGTTCGCGGCGGAGATGAGTCCGCTGCTGGGGATCGACATTCGACCGGCAGCCTCCGCTGAGGAGGCGGTGCGCGGCGTGGATATTATTCTCACAGCCACCAATTCAAGCGTTCCGGTTTTCGACGGCGGCTGGCTGGAGCCGGGCGTGCACGTGACCACCATCGTGGGCAGCAACGTGGGACTGGTTCAGGGCGGCTTCACCAAGGCGAAACGGCGCGAGATCGACGATACCACGCTCAAGCGCAGCGACGTCCTCGGCATCGCCTCTATCCAGCAGGCGGTTCAAGATGAACAGGGCGATATCTTTGATCCTGTCCAGAGAGGGATCATCCGTTGGGAGCAGTTGATCGAACTGGGAGCGCTGCTGGCAGGGAAAAAAGAGGGAAGGAGCAATCCGGAGCAGATTACCCTCTTCAAAAATAACGCCGGCCAGGGAGTGGCGGATGTCGCTCTAGGGGCATTGGTATTGAAGAAAGCTGAGGAGAGGGGCGCAGGTCAGCTCCTGAATCTGTGAATTATAAAGGGGGTTTTATGATAGTCGGTCGGTTCGGGTTGCATGTAGTATTCGCGCCTTTGGTCGTGGCTTTTGTTCTAGCTGTTGCTCCAGCGCATGCGCAGACAAAGCGCGTGCTGCTGGGTTACTCCTCACTGAGTTCAAATCAAACGCCCGTATGGGTGGCCAAGGACGAGGGGATCTTTCAAAAGTATGGACTCGACCCGGAGATGATCCTGATCGAAGGAGGGACACGCGGGGCGCAGGCCCTCATCTCGGGAGACCTGCCGCTCATGGGGATGGCGGGACAGCCGGTGATCAGCGCGCGGGCGCGGGGCTCGGACCTCGTTCTCGTTGGTGGACTGGTCAACAAGATGAACTACATCCTTGCGAGCACTCAGGCGATTAAAAAACCCGAGGACTTGAAAGGAAAGCGCATTGGCATTACGCAGATCGGCTCCTCTTCCTACCATGCCGTGATGCTGGCTTTGAAGCATTGGGGGATGGATGCGAGGCGCGACAAGGTGACTATGCTCCAGGTGGGTAACCAGGCGGGCAGAGTAGCTTCGCTCCAGACAGGCGGGAGCGATGCCGTCATTGTCAATCCAGGGCTGGCTTCGACCTTGAGAGAGCGGGGCTTTAATGTGCTTGCCGATTTCACCGAACTGCCGATTCCCTATCCGCAGCAGGTCCTGGCCGCCCGCGAGCGGGCTATCAAGAGCGATCCGGATCTGTTCGAGCGAATACTTAAAAGCATCGCCGCCGGCACCGCCTTTACCTGGGATCCTCGAAATAAAGAGCGGGTCAAGACTATTCTGGCCCGTTATCTTAGGCTTGAAAGCGTCGCAAAGGCCGAAGAGCACTATCAATCCGCCTTAAAGGTCCTGCCGAAGAAGCCTTACGTCGAAATGGCGGGGATCTCATCCATGATAGAGTTCATGGCGGAATCCGACCCCTTGGTCAGCAAAGTGAAGCCGGAAGAGGTGATCGACCATACCATCCTCAAGAAACTCGACGCCTCCGGCTTTCTCGATCAGCTATACAAAAAATGATCCCTGTCTTTGCTTAGCCGCCCGCGATTAGGAATCGATTCAAGCGTCGTTGAATCTCATCTCAGGTAACCCTGCAAGTTTTAAAAAGCCAAAGGCAGACTTGACCCCTTCATTTATCAATAAAACAAGGAGTAATATATGAGCGAGGAAAAAAAGACCGTCGGCTTCCAGGGGGCAACAAAATATGTCCTCGATGACGAACTGGCAAAAATCATCAATGTATCAATGGCCATCGAAATGCCCCTTCTACTGAAGGGTGAACCGGGCACGGGTAAGACCATGCTGGCCCATGCGATAGCCGAGACCCTTGAAATGCCGCTTATCATTCTGAACGTCAAATCCAACATGAAACTGCTGGATGCCCTTTATCAGTACGATACCCTGACCCGCCTGAACGACAGCCGATTCGGTGATTCCAAGCGCGAGGTAAGCAACATCGAGGAATACATCAGGATGGGAAAAATCGGGCAGGCGTTTGTCTCGGACACGCGCACCGTTCTTCTGATCGACGAGATCGATAAGGCGGATACGGATTTTCAGGACGATATGCTGGACGTTCTTGATCAGATGCAGTTCGATATCATAGAGATTGACAAGACTATCACGGCGAAACACCGGCCGGTGATCGTCATTACATCCAACGCAAAGAAGGATCTGTCCGATCCTTTCCTGGGCAGGTGCAATTTCCATCATATCGCCTTCCCGGATCAGGAAATGATGCGGCAGATCCTCAGTGTGCATTTCCCCGACCTTGGCAATGATCTGGCGGAGGCCTGCATAAATACCTTCTACTTACTCCGAGAACTCCGAGCCATTGAAAAGAAACCGGCGACCCGTGAACTTATCAACTGGATACGGGCACTAAAGGCGGATCCCGATTTTAAAGCCAAATCCCTCCGGCAGGGAGCGGTACCCTACCTCGGCATCCTGTTCAAAAAAAGCGCTGACCTCACCATGGCCAGCCGGCAGGTTTCTCGTTTACGCATGTGAGGAAGAATCTTGTTCATTGAATTTTTTTACCTCCTAAGGCAAAAAGGAATTCCCGTATCCCCCACGTCCTTCCTCAGACTGCAAAAGGCGCTCTGCACAGGAATTATTCGCTCCGTGGATGATTTCTACATTGCGGCGCGAGCCATACTCGTGAAAAGCGAGCGCTACTTCGATATCTACGACCAGATCTTCGCCTATACGTTCAAAGGGGTGGCGCTTACAGAACCCGACGAAATTGAGCTGACCGAGATAGCGCGGGCCCTCCTCGACGAATGGCTGAAAAACCCGGCGGAAATGGCAAAAGCGCTCGGCCTTGATGAGAAGGAGCTGCAGAAATTCTCGCCGGAAGAACTGCTGAAGTATTTTCTGGACCGGCTCAAGGAACAAACGGGTGAGCATCATGGGGGCCACAAATGGATAGGTACGGGCGGCACGTCACCCGTGGGCCACTCCGGGTACCACCCGGGCGGGATGCGTGTCGGGGGCGTTTCGCGCAACAAGTCGGCAATTAAAGTGGCGATGGAGCGGAGGTACAAGGATTATTCGCAGGAAGGCCCTCTGACGGAGTTCCAGCTGGGGGAGGCGCTGAAGCGGCTCCGACGGATGATCCCTTCCGGCCCGAAAGACATCATCAACGTGGACAAGACCATTTACGAAACCATGCGCAACGCGGGGGAGATCGAAATCGTCTTCGACCACCGCCTCAGCGACCGCCTGAAGGTGATCCTGATGATAGACAACGGCGGCTGGTCGATGGAACCCTACATCGACGTTGTTCAGACCCTCTTTAACTATGCCCGTTCCCAGTTCAAGGATCTGAAGTTCTATTTCTTCCACAATACCATATACGACGACGTGTGGCTGGATCCCCAGCGGTATTTAAAGCCGGTAACGATTGAAGATATCGCGCGCAGAGACCCCGAAACGCGGCTGATCATGGTGGGCGATGCCAGCATGGCGCCCTTTGAACTGACGCATCCCCAGGGTGCGATTTACCTCGACCAGAAACAGAACGGCGCCAGCATCGATCGCCTGAAATTCCTGGCCAAAACCTTCCCTCACATCGTATGGCTGAATCCTCAGATGGAGGAACAGTGGGATTCCACCTGGACCATCAGTGCCATCAGACAGGTGTTTCCCATGTTTGAACTTACCCTTGACGGTTTGGAAAAGGCCGTGCAGCATCTCGTAGCCCGCCACTGACGACGGCTCCGGAAAAAGTCCAGATGCTGTGTTGCGCTTCATCATTCGTCATTGGGGCATCATGGGGTCTTGGATCTTGTATTCGCCCGTCCGTGACTCTCTTCGCTTCCACGTTTCGAGAATTCCCGAAACGTGGAAGGGTCTGTCTATGGCTACGTTTTTATGACACCGACTACAACGAAGAAAGCTTCTTCGTCCGCCACGCCTATTTCCTCGGTGCTCTCCAAGTCACCTACAACGACATTACTGTCGGGTTGGACGTCGATCCTGAGAAGGGATCTGCTGATAGCGGAGACTTGGAAATCGACTTGCCCAATCTTTTTGTCGCCA
>Ga0082335_1001420_pt1 | contig 51042 bp, 53 predicted proteins | sample Subgrocontami58m_FD_72375 | JGI IMG/M metagenome (GOLD analysis project Ga0082335, IMG submission 72375) | Subsurface groundwater microbial communities from S. Glens Falls, New York, USA - GMW37 contaminated, 5.8 m (SPADES assembly) (version 2) ... | reverse complement strand
GACTTCCGCACACGTGATGCCAGGTGCCTCGGGAAAGCATCTGACCAGTTGTTATTCGAGGTGCTTTCCATACTGGATGCGTGCATCTACTGACCCGGCGAACCAAAAAGGGTAGAGTAGAAGACAGGCTCAAGAAGCCCGGTCGCCGCCAGGGGGGCAGTAAGGGTAATGCTTCAGTCAGGGTGCGGCTCCACAGAGCAAGTGGAGAGATAAGCGGGGGAAGGAAAAGGCGGAGAAGGAGGATAACCATTAGGGCGCGTAGGATTGAAGGGAAGCTACGAAAGAGCTAAGAGCGGACTTGACCCCTTTTTTTGATGAAAATTTGGGACATCAAAAATGATTAACCATGCTGAGAAAGTCGATTGTAGGGCATTTGTGGACGAATACTTTTCTTGTCAGTCTTGGCAGAAGACTTTTTCAGCAGAATCATATGGCATGCCTGACCCCAGACGCTTGAGGCTTTTATTTTACCCCCACGGCCAAAGCCGTAGGCTACCCTCCAGCAGCTGTCTCACTCCTGGCGTAGGTACCCGTGCCGCCACAACCAGCTACAGATGTGAAATCTAACGATGCACCACAGTAGGCTCAGATAGGAGCGAGTGTCGACATACTCGCCACCCCGCCCGATACTAAGACTTGTGCTCGGGTGTTCATCTAAATCGTCATCGTCATCGCAAATGTGGGTCAACGGCCCACAACTAGCATTCAATAGGCGATCTAGGATTGCAGTCTTAGTACCCTCCACGTCAACAGTCCCAGTTACAAGCCCAATCCTAAGCTCGGCATGTGCAATTTCCCCATCTTCCACGAGATGCGTGACATCTGCCGATGCCACTTCACCCAATCCCTCTGCACTTACGAGCGCACGAACGGAACGTGCTTTCAGTCCATACGCACCACAGTAGATGTGACGGTGCTTCCTCTTTAACTCTCCTCCTGCCCTCTTCTTGTCATTTATTTTTGACGCCAAACGACACCCGTAAGCGTGAATATATTCAGGTGTCGGCACGAAGCGCTCCCAGGCCAACGATCCCAATATCGCACCTGACACCGCATCGTCGACGAGGTGAAACAACCGTGACGGGTCGAAAGTTTCTTTGTCGAAAGTTTCTTTATGGAACGACAGCGGGAATACGGTATGGCGATATAGGTAATCGCCATCCTGAATACGGCCGCAAAACATTCCGGCTTTACTCGACGAACCCCGATACTTGGGAAGTCGCCTTACTTGTTGAAACGACCGGTTGCTCAGACAGAAGCCCACGGAACACCAACGCGGGCTCAAGCAAATCTTTTGTCGAAAACTCAATGCGCCGCTTAATGCGCTCCGGCGACGACACAAGCGCAGAAATGTAGTCTGAACTGATCGTCAGATATAGATTGTCATTTCCGCGCGACCAATTGAACACAACAGATTTGGGTCCATGATTGAAGATTCGTGGCGCCGGAAACGAATTCGCCAAGAGTTCCGCAGCCACCTGACAAGCAACCTGGTAGACGACTACATCAACTTTCCACTCGTCACCTTCGTCAAGCTGCGTCATTTCCTCGAGTGCCTCTCCGAGTTCCTGATACTCTTGATTGATCTCCGACTGCCAAACAATTGGGACACTAGAAAACGTCATCCTTAAGAGCTGATTTTCTGAACGGGGCGCAATACTGATATCGGCTGTCCCACTGACAGCTATATTTGCCGACACATACGTATATCCAGCAGCATCTTTCAATTGCTTTGGAGGCGGGCTGTCCAACTTCGGCACGTCGGACCCGCCAACTACCGCCAACGGTTGAAGGCGTACCTTAGTGAGCAAGTTTCCCATTCTCAAACCCTTTTATATTGAGTCTGCCTTCTCGCATCGATATCGCGGTATGCGCAAGTCCCTCAAGCAACACCAACGATTGCTGACTGCTAGATAGCGGCTCATCTGCGGGAACGGGTACGTTGTTATTGTCAAACGAAACACTTGCCGCGATGAATTCATTAACTTGAGGCGCTCCGCTTGACTGGGATACAACAATAGGTGCGGCACCCATAGAAAATAAGAGTGAAACAAGCTGAAAACGTTCCACGCTCCACTTAGTAATAAGGTTCATCTTGAGCTTTTCAACCTGCTCACTCATACGGGGACGATTTATCTGCAAAATAAATTCTTCCTCATTACCCAACGTGATACGGTACTGCTCGGGTACGATCGACATTAATGCTTTGTTAGCTTCTGTCGAGTTCCCCTCAATCGAAACAAATTGCAAGAAAGTGGCTACACGCAAGATGGGATGTGTGACCCAATCCCCTCCAACCATTCTCGCAATACGTGCAAGCTCATCATGAAATTCCTTGCTGTCCTCAATCACAGAGAGCCTCGGAGGCTCCGAAGGACTCTCCCGGCCAACTGGCGACAAAGTGAAATCGATCCGCAATGGGTGTACAGAACAGCTTATGCCGAGTCCAGCACGCTTTCCTTGCGCCAAAGACGGTGAAAGAGGGTTTGTCGGGCCTTGAAAATTGAGCGGGTCACCCTCCCACATTTTTCTGTATAAATCCAACGCCGACGGCAGTGCTACCGAAGAGGAAGCAGGAAAAATCGTGATACGACCGACTAGCGCCTTCCATTCGTTCATGGTGATAGGAAACTCCTTTTGAGTTTCAGCCGCCGAGAACTCGATATCTCCTCCGAAAACCCCGCGCCCGCCCGCCTTCTGTGGCTCCTAGCATCCATCACGCCGAGCAGACTAGCCGGCTCCTCCCTTGTAAGCGGGAGAGTATCCGATAAGGTAGCGTTATGTCAAATCTGAAAGCGATGCTCCCCTCGAGCTTTTACTGCTCTTCGTCTCCCGATTCGTCGGAGGTGAACCTGGGGGTCTGGATTTGATTTCTGGACAATCCTTTTTGAGTTGCGAGACCAAGCTCCTTGCGCGCTTGTGGAAGGATTTTGTTTTTACCGCAGCGGGGACCTCAGTGGATCTGGGTGACCCGTTTTCTCAGGAAGGCGACCTCCTCGCGAATCTCCTCCCAATCCTATCTCAGCGTACCTCCGCTATTATATCGACCAGCGCCGGCAGCTTTTTCTCTTGCACCACCTTGAGGGCGCGCTGAAGGGCCGGACGCACCTCGCGCACCAACACGACCTCGCGCTCGCTGGCGCGGCCCAACGTGCCGGCGGAACCGAGCGTCTCCTCGTTGTAGGCATAGACACTGTCCCAACCGAGCGCATCGTGTAGGTGGTCGGCAAAAGTCTGCTGGACCAGTCGGTCTTCGCTGTTGATGTCAGTAATCATCGGGCGGATTAAAGCAGGCCTATCTGTTGTTCGTGAGGAATCGGAAGTACACCGACAATTACCCAAGGATTGGGTGCGCGAAAATGAAATTGCTGTGTTGTGCCCAAGAAAAAGTGCAGGTCGGTCTTGCTAAACTCACCCAGATACTTGGCCCGCACCTTTCCCAGCGCCGCTTTCTCGTCACCGTTACAGCTCTGGAGGCAATTCCAATACAGCGCACCGGCCTCCCAATCCAACACCTGCATTTCACTCGCTTTACCGGCGTCGTCCTCGAACCGGTAAGAGAAGCTGTACGGTAGCTTTGGAATCAATCGAAACATTTGCCGCCACCTCTCTTCCGCGAATAGCTCCTCTTGCTGCGTCTTATTCCGCATTTCCCCCACTTTGGCCAAGTCCCACTCGCGCTCTTCTGCCTCCCAAACAAATCCTTTGATCTTCGCCGGGTTGAAGACCGCAAGCGATAGCGTGTTCGCCTTCGCGCCCTCGATCAAAGATTGCAAGCGCGTGTGAACCGTGGCGGTCCGGAGCAGCAGCCGACGACGATTGCGCCAGTTCTGTTTCGTGTCCAGATGGCCCACGGGATGGAGTTGCTTCAAATCGGCAGGATGGCGGGTCTCCGGGCGTGGATCAGATCGGCTCTTGATCAAATCACATTCGAGCCAATCGAACTTTCGGTACTGTTCCGCTTCGTCCAGCCGGCGGAAAGGCACCGGATAAATCCGCACCCAAGAGCCGTCCTCGTGCACGCCGGCGGTGCAAACCGTCTCGCCATACTTCCGCGAGAGCGTCGGATAGGTCTTGACGGTGATGAGAACCCGTTCCCGGGCCATGCTTCACCTTTGTTACAAGTGCGCCGGAGCAAACACCCGCCCGAATGCTCGCTCCAAGGCCTCCGCTACGCAATGCCGGTGGCATTGCTGTGGCAGCCGCTCGAAACATGTCAACGCCACGCGCTCGCCTTTCTTCACCCAACAGCGGATTTTCGCTAGTGCCTTCGATTGACGCGGAAGACTGCCGCGTTTGTAGTGTGCAAACAACGCGTCGTAATCCGCCTGTGTCTCTAAATCGCGTCGGTTTTCAGACGCAATACCCAGCTCCGGTAGGTGTTCGTAGCGGATGCCGACGCCTTCACACCCTTTGGCCAGCGTGCTTTTCGAGAAGCCATACTTGCGGCTCAACGGGTTCTGTCGCACGTCGCACACCAGCGTCACCCGGTACTGGATCAGCCGGTTCAGATAGCTCTCCAAGCTGCGCCCCTCGTAGCCAATCGTGCATAGCCCCGGCCGGCCCGCTGCCGGTCGCGCTTCCGCAATCGCCGCGAGCGTCGCCGCATCCCCGGCCAGCAGCCGTTCCGCCATCTCGCTGCGGATGGCGTAGTAGGGGTGCCGGCGATACGCCTCGGTCACCAGAGCGTCGCCGCGCAACTGAGCATGACGCCGTGCAAACTGCTCCATGCCTAGGCGCACTGGCGCGGCCACCACCGCTGCCGCTCTACCAGGCATCGTCAAAGTCCAGGCGTGCTCCTCGTCCGCCAGCAGACCCCGCTCAATCAACCGCCGCTTATCTGCATAGGACGTGAACGAGAATCCACCAAACCGATAGGGAACAAACTCATAGGCGGGATTGTCTTCAGCCTCTTGGCAGTAGAGGAACAGCAGCTTCTGGAAATCCAGATTGCCCACCCTACCGCTGAGGGCATTCACCAGCGCCAGCAGGCGCTTTTGACGATCAAACAGCATGGCTCATGTTAAGCGTAACGGCTTCAAACCGCAATCTCCCCACTCATCAGCCGCGGCAGCAGCAGGGGGGAAACAGCATGAGGGAGGCGACCTGCGCGCGAATTTCCTCAGAATCCTATCTCAGCGTACCTCCGCTATTATATCGACCAGCGCCGGCAGCAGAAGATGTGGTGTCTTGTTTCTTGCATTCAATTCCAATTTAGCCGGCTGGGAAGGGCCAGTCCGCGCGATGATGCGGAATCGAAGATGTGACCGGATCGAGGGACCAGCCGAAGTTAGTTTCGCGTAAAATGCGGTTTAGGTCTAGCGGCCTTTCAGGATCGTTTCAGCATTGATCGTGATTTCGCTATCCCTTTGCTTGGCAGAGAATTTGGGGTAGATTCCGTCTGGCAGCGGGACCTATATGACCGGCATTCAAGGAAAAAACCGAACGGTGATCAAGTTGCTGCTCTTCGCCTGTATTGTATCGCTATTGGCCGTTGGCGCTACCAATTCCAACGTCATTGGTCCGCTTCCCCAGGTAACGAGCATGACCGACGGACCGCTGGCCGGCGTCCCTTTTGATATAGGGTCCCTCAAACGCAACTGGCGCAGCCGGATTGAGGCGATCCGGTCATCCGGTGAGCTGCCGATCATCGACATTGAATCGAGCTTCGATGCCAGGGCGTTCAACCCGGCTCAGTACGCCAAACTCATGGATGATAACGCCATAGCCCTGATCGCCTTTTCCCCGCAAGCGCGCGGCTGGACGGAGGATGCGCGCGTCGTTGTCGCGATCGATCCCTGGCGCTACATACCCACCACCACCGCAGGCATTCCGCCGGCATGGCCCAAAGATGGGGAACAATTTTTGGCTGCCACGGCGACACATGTTGCAAAGGATCGCTATCCGCTCATGGGCGAGTTCGAGTTCCACCACTACCCCTCCCCACGGCAACTGAAGCGCGGACAGACGCAGCGGGACTTGGCGCTCCCCATCGACGGCGAATTGGGCCACAGGCTTTTCCGCCTTTCCGAGGAGACCGGGATTTCGTTTCAGATTCACTACGAGATCGAAGACCAGCTTTTACCGCCGCTGGAAAAGATGCTGAAGCAATATCCCAAGGCCAAGGTGATCTGGTGCCATCTCGCCCAGATTCGTTACAGCGATCTCAATACCATCTACGGGCCCGCCTATGTTCGCAAACTTATCGAGATTCACCCGAATCTCTATTTCGACACCGCATTCGGCGGGCCGGACAGCAGATATCCCGCAAGCCGTGAATTCCACACCACGATCTGGGACCGCGGAAGCGGAGGCGTCAAGAAGGATTGGGCGCAACTTATCAACGACCATCCGTGGCGCTTTCTCGCGGCGCTCGATATCGGCGGTGACCGCATGGACACATTAGGAGAGAAGGCGCAGGATCTTCACCGCTTCTTGGCGGCGCTGCCGCCCAAGACAGCGGAAATCGTCGCCGCCAAGGCCGCTTGGAAACTCCTCTTTAACGAGGATCTCTAAGCGCCTTTCCTGCTTGACGGCCGCTTAAGGCATGGATTAGTTACTGGTCATAAGCGCGGCCTGATCATAGATCCGGGCTTTCTTAAAGGTGTGACTAAAAAACAGGGAAGGACGAAGTTATGACGATCAGAATAGACGGCGGGACGGTGGTGGGCTGGTCCGGGACGCATCACGAGATCGTTCCCGAGGGCAGCGTGCTGATCGAGGGCGAGACCATCAGCTACGTCGGCACGGATCGCACCAGGCGCGCCGACCGGATTATCGACGCGTCAGGGAAGCTCGTCTGCCCCGGTTTTATAAACCTCCACGTTCATTCCCAGTTGAATGTCGGCGACTACCTGATTACGGACGCGACCAAGAGGGATTATTTTTCGGCGAATTACTTCGTCTTCGGCGCGCCCGTGAAGGAAAAAGCGGCCCCGCCTCCTCCGGAAAGCATCGCCATCGGAAGGAAGTACGCGCTTTTCAGCGCCCTTAAGAACGGCGCGACCACGATCCTGGACCCGGGCGGGGGACCGGGAGATCTGGGCGAATACGTGGAGATCGTCGGCGAAATCGGCGCCCGGCTCTTTTTCAGCCCGCCCTTTCGCAGCCACGATATCTTCACCGACGCCGAGGGACGCCACTACTATGAAGCGCGCGCCGACGGCGGGCGGCCCGGACTTGAGAGGGCCGTCGATTTCATCCGAAAATACCACGGCGCAAAGAACGGACGATTGCAGGGACTCTTAAACCCCGCGCAGGCGGAGACGTGCGAGCCCGCGCTTTTGAAGGAGACTGCCGCGGCCGCAAAGGAGCTGGGCGTGCCCATCCACATCCACGCAGCCGGGAACTTGAGAGAGCTCGTGCATATTCTCTACCATTACCGCAAGCCGGCCATCGAGTACCTCGCCGACACCGGCATCCTCAGGCCCGGGACGGTCCTGGGACACACCGTTTTCATCGCCGGCAATTCGAGAGTGGACTTTCCCTTAAGCGATGAGCTCAAGATACTCTCCGACTCGGGCGCTTCGGTCGGTCACTGTCCACACAAGTACGCGAAGATGGCGATCGCAGCGGAGTCCTTTGACCGCTATGTCGAAGCCGGGGTCAACATGGGACTCGGCACGGATACCTATCCGCTCGATATCATCTCGGAGATGCGCTACACCTCGCTGATCTCGCGCCTGGTGGACAGAAAATATCACGGCGCGCGGCCCGAAAGAGTGTTCAACGCGGCAACGGTGTGGGGCGCCAAGGCCCTCGGGCGAGACGACCTGGGACGGCTGGCGCCGGGGGCGAAGGCGGATGTCGTCGTCGTCGACCTGCGCACGACCCGTTACGGACCGGTGCGCGACCCGGTCACCGCCCTGGTGGAGTATGGAAGCGGCGCCGACGTCGATACGGTGCTGGTCAACGGGGAGGTCGTAATCGACCAGGGGCGCTCGACGCGGATCGATGAGGCCGAGCTCTACTCGCGCGCGGACGCGGCGGCAAAGCGCGCGTGGGACAACTGGCCCAAAAGGGACTGGGCCGGGAGGACGGTCGAAGAGATTTTGCCGCCCGCATTCCCTACCCGGCGCGGATGAGGACAGGCAATGGTTTTTATGGGCCAAAGAAGATCTGACGAAACTCGCCCTGGAGCTTCTTGAGTTGTTCCACAGTCGGATTGTCCATAAAAACAAAATTGGCCGCTACTTTTTCCGCGTCTTTGAGGGCCGGGTAAATGCCCGGAGAGAGAACAAACTCCCCGGTCTCTGCAACTCTTTTTTGACCCTCGGGTGAACAGATGTATTCCATAAAAAGTTTTCCGGCGTTCGGACTTGCCGCCTTGGCACTTAAGCCGATATCGGTCGGATCGGTCAAATATTTGTCCAACGGGGCATACCCGATCGGCCCCTTCTGTTGAACAACGTATTGGAGATACGTTATTCCGAGAGGAGTCTCCCCACGTATGATAGCGGAAGGGATGGGGGCGAAAGAGTCCATCATATGGGGCTTCTGCCTGGCGAAGGCTTTGACAAAATCCAGCCACTTTTCCCCCTTGAGCTTTTCCAGATTCCAAAGAAACTGTGCCGTGCTGCTGTGTTGAGAAGGATTGGGGATCGCGATTTTCCCCTGCCATTTGGCGTCGAGAAGGTCATCGAGGCTCCTGGGAATCTCCCCGGACCCTACTAACTCCGTGTTGTATAACACCCCCACAGAGGTAACGCGCCAAGCAGTGAGATAACCCTCCTTATCTCTAAATTTCACCGGAAAACTCTCCGCAGCGGCAGGGAGGTGCTTGGCAAAGACGCCCTCTTGTTTCAGGAGAATGAGCCCTCCTCGGGTTCCGGTCACCACATCAAACCCGGGCCGGCCAGTGCGCCATTCCGTCAAGGCCCGGTCTATGACTTTGGTGGCATCGGCGCGCCAATACTCCACCTTGATGCCGTATTTTGCCTCGAAGCCTTTCTGGATGACACTCATGATTTGGGGCACGATAGTGCCGTAAATGACAACCTTGCCCTCTTTCCTGGCGGCCTCGGGGCTAACGGGCTGGGCCAACGCATCTCCGCCCGTGGCGAAAAATACCCCCATCCCTAGAAGGGCCAGGCACAAACCAAGGAGCCGGTGCTTTGTTATAGTAGCCATAAGCTTTACCTCCCTACAGATTTATGTTTCCTCCGCTTCCATTCCCGCCCGCGCTGCCGGGAGACGCAAAGGCGCTCGCGTCACCTCGACCGCGCCATCCTGCCGGAGCCGAACGACGTTGACCGTGCCGGCATAATCAGGGCAGCCCGAATAGTAGGCGTTGATCCGCTGGTCGCCCACCCGCGCCGCGCGATTCCAGTGTCCCAGGGCGATATAGTCGGCGCCGGTCGCGCTAAGCTCTTCCCGGCGGATCAGCCAGGAGCCGAGAAGGCGGTCCGGCTTGTCCGGTTCTTCGACGTAGTGGCCGTGTGCGGCAGCGAGCTGCCAGCGCGTCGAACGAGAACGCGCCCTTCCCAGCGGCGCCATGTCCGAGTAGTCCAGATGCGCCCTGCCCCAGACCTCAAGTCCTAGCCCTGGAAAAACCACCGCTTCGTCGACGGTGAGCCCGAGCACACACACGTTCGAAGTGGCCGCCAGCCCGGCGCGCCGATATACCGAGTCGGGTGTCAGCGGATCGTGGTTGCCGGGAAGAATCACGATCGGCGCGCCAAACTCGCCCATGGTTCGCGCGGCTCGATCGAGGAGCTGAGACGGCTGGCGATTGTGGTCGAACGTATCGCCGGCCAGTATCAGGAGATTTGCGCGCGCCGCCGTAGCAGCCGCCAGAACTTCCTGGAGAACCGACAACTCATTGGAAGAACAGGACGAGCCGAAGATCGGGTCGGCGCTTAGATGCAAGTCCGAGCTGTGAACGAGAACCACCTCGCGGTGCGAAGCCACACTCATTTGTACGGGAAACTATCCGATAAGGGCACGTTATGTCAACGCGAAATGGGGAAACCCGGCCCGCGCTAATGTAAAACGAATCAAAAATGTGACCGGATCTACGAATCCAGCCTATTGTTTGCTGGTCTTATCGAACGAAAAGGGACTTAGTACGGTAGAGTGCTAGCCGTCAAGAGGAAAATTGAAACCCGTTTTGACCTTTGCATTGCGGGAGTTTTTACCGTAACACTGTCTGTAGTTCCCAACTTGCAGTCAGCGACCCGTGCGACACTTTTCGACAATCACAACCCTTCGCTCCCTTCGGCACCGCAATTTCCGTCTCCTGTTGGAGGGCGCCCTGATTTCGAGCTCGGGCGACTTCATGCAGAATGTCGCTCAAAGCTGGCTTGTGTGGGAACTCACCCGTTCCCCCTTTCTTCTCGGCGTGATCGGATTCTTCGACACTATCCCGCGCCTGTTGATCGGCGCCGTGGGCGGAGCGATCGCGGATCGCTTTGATCGCAGACGAGTGCTGATGATCACTCAGAGTTTGGCCATGGTTCAGGCGATTGTTTATTGGCTTGCGGTTTATTTCAAAGTCATTCTTTTCTGGCACATCGCCGTTCTGGCCTTTTTCCTGGGAGCGGTGAACACGATCAATCAAACGGCGCGTCAGTCGCTGGTCAACAGCCTGGTCCCCAAAGAGGAACTGCTCAACGCGATCGGTCTTCAATCCTCCGTGTTCAATCTCTCAAAGATTTTAGGACCCTCCGCAGGAGGGGTTATCATCGCGCTCATCGGGATCGCCGGCTGCTTTTTTATCAATGCCTTGAGCTTTGTGGCCCTGCTCTTCAATCTTTACCTTATGGAGCTGCCTCCCTGGGAAGGGCGGACCGGAACGCAGGGATTGTGGAACGAGATCAAGGAGGGTTACAGCTATGTGAGGAGCAGTCGAACCATTTTTTACATTGTCTCTCTCTCCTATATCTTCGCCCTGGCCGGAGCGCCTTATAACCGCTTTATCCCTATGGTTGCGACGAATATCCTGCACGTTGGGCCTTCGGGTTTTGGTCTCCTGATGTCCGCCCCGGGATTTGGCGCGACCTGCGCAGCCTTATTCCTCGCCTCTCGACGGAACCTTAAGCCGGGAATTCCCTGGATCTGTTCCTGTGTGCTGGGCTTCGCGCTCTTCCTCGCCTTGTTCGCCTTTTCTCACGCTTTCCTACTCTCCCTGGCGCTCCTGGCCCTGATCGGCTTTTGTCAAATCGCGGCGCGCGCGTCCTCCAATACCGCCATTCAAATGGAGACACCGTTCAAGCTGTTAGGACGGGTACTGAGCCTGTTTTTTATGGACCGCGGGTTATGGTCCCTGGGGGGACTGTTCATAGGCGGCGCTGCCTCGATCATCGGAATTGACTGGACCTTTACGGCATGCGCTGCGATCTGCGCCATCGCGGCCGCCGCTTTCCTTATGGCTGCGGGCCGACAACCCACCAAAATCACCCGCACTCCTTTCTCTGGCTGAATGGTGCCGTCCATCATGGGTTGGACGCGTTCATTGAACGCGAAAATGAAGCTCAAGGTCAACTCTGTGAGAGAAAATTCACAGAAAAGTCCGGCCATCCGTTGCAGGCCTACGGACTCATGTATTAGGATGCGTTTCCAACGCCTGGGGAAATGGCCGGGCTCAGAAGAGAGAGCCGGGTTCGGAAAATAACGCTCGAAAGGAAAGAATCTATGGTTGTCGACTTTCAGCATCATCTGGTGCCGATAGATCTCGCTAAAAAAATGGGGCTCTACTCGGAGGAGATCGTCTTTGGAAAAGAGGGTGGAATCCCTAAGCTGACGATGCACTCAAAGCTCTACGATCCGGAGGCCCAGATCCGGGACATGGACGAAGCGGGTCTGGATGTAGCGGCGCTTTCCTGCGTCGTGGGGTGGGATGCCCGGCTGGAGCACTGCAGGATCATCAATGACGAGTATTCCAAACTCCAGGAAAAGTATCCCCGCCGCTTTGTCGGCCTGGCCCATGCTCCGGTTTTAGAGGGAAAAGAGGCCCTGAAGGAAATAGAGCGAGCCATCCTGGGGCTTGGATTGCATGGGGTCACTATCACCTCTCAGATCCACGGCGTCCCTCTGGACTCTCCCCAATTGAATGACTTCTATGCCAAGGTCTGCGAGCTCGATGTCCCGATCTTTGTTCACCCGGCATTGATCCCTCAAGGATATGAACTGATCAAGGATTATGATCTGGCGCGCATCATAGGAAGGGAGTTGGATCTCGCCATCGCCGTTACTCGGATCATCGCCGGTGGAGTCTTGGAACGATTTCCCAATATTAAATTTATCCTGGCACATTTTGGCGGCGGCATCTCTGCTATCAAGGATCGTCTTGTGGCCAAAGGCTACCGCTTTGGCACTCTCAAGCGTCCATTCGAAGATTATTTTGATATGCTCTACTTCGATCTGGCGGGCTTTGAGGGGGGTCTGACTGCATTGCGCTGCGCCCTTCTTGGCATTCGCCCGGAGCAGTTGGTGTTTGCCACAGATTATCCGCAGGATTTCACCGGGGCTTGCACGGATACGAAAAAAGGGCTCGCCTCCATTCGAGAATATATAGAGACAGTGAGGAAACTGGAGCTGAAGGAAGAGGTCAAGGACGGGATTCTCGGTGGGACGGCCGCGCGGCTTCTGAAACTCCGGTAGTAAAAACCACTAGAGCTGACCCCACCCTCTGCCAGGTAGCGCACAGCGCCTCAATACGCATTCCACGGGAATGACTTTCCCATCTTTACTTAAACAGTTCCGAAACCAGTTGACACGGTATCTATGGTTTTGTAGCATCGCCTCGGTCCAAGGATGCCCCCTCAATCAAACAGCCGGGCGGTAGTCGCGATGCAGCAAGGAGATGTAGTGCTTCCCCAGGGCGCCCCCTTAAGCCGTCTACCACTTGCTCACGAGATCATCGGTCGTATCCTCCCGCCCGTTTTGGCTATGTTGAGCGTTGTCCTCCTGTGGTGGGTACTCTACTTAATCTTCCCTCGCCTTCTGCCGGGCCCGCTGAGCACGTTCCGTGAAGCAGTGAGACTCCTTTCGGAAGGCGCCTTTTTCTTCCACATGTTTCAGAGTATCCGTCGGGTCTTCGTCGGCGCGGCCGTTGCCATGCTCTTCAGCATAGCCGTAGGCATCTACATGGGGACAGTGGTGATGGGAGAGCGCTTCTTTCAACCGCTCGTGGTGGTCGGCCTGACAATTCCGGGCCTGATGTGGTCCCTGATCGCGGTGATGCTGTTCGGGATCAATGAGATCGCGCCCTACTTCGCCGTGGCGGTCACCATCTTCCCGATGCTGGTCATTAACATCTGGGCCGGCGTGAAGGCGCTGGACAAAGAGCTGATCGACATGAGCCATGTCTTTCATTTCAGCCCCTGGATGAAGATCTCGCAGGTGATCATTCCCCAGCTTGTGCCCAACATCTTCGCGGCCACGCGCTACGGCCTGGGGTTGGCCTGGAAGGTGGTGGTGGTGGTCGAGATGTTCGGAACCAGCAACGGCGTCGGCTATCAGGTCATGAAGGCCTATCAGGTCTTCAACATGGAATCGGTCATCGCCTGGACGCTCACCTTTGTTGCCGCCATGATTATCATCGAGTACGGAATCATCAATCTCGTTGAAAAGCGCATGACGGCCTGGCGTCCTAAACTCGATGTGTGGAGGCGCTGAGTGGCCCGGCTCGCAGTAAATGGCGCGGAGAAGTGGTTTCGACGCGAAGACGGCCGGCCGCTGAAGATCTTCGACCGGCTCTCCTTCGAGGTGCGCGAGGGGTGCGTGACCGTCATCGTCGGCCCTTCCGGCTGCGGCAAATCCACCCTGTTGAACGCCATTGTGGGGTTGGAGCCGTTGGATCGCGGCGAGCTGGTATTTTTCAGCGGTGAGGGAAAGCCGCAGCAGCGGCCGCTGATCGGTTATGTCTTTCAAAGCCCACGGCTGCTGCCGTGGAAGACGATAGGAGAAAACATCCGCCTGGCCCTGCAGGCCGCTGGAGTTGACCGCAAAGAGGGGGAAGATCGTGTCCGGCGCTATCTCGAGCTGGTCGGCCTGAAAGAGTATATCAGCCAGTATCCGCTGTACCTTTCGGGAGGCCAGCGTCAGCGCGCAGGTCTGGCGCGGGCGTTGGCGGTCGAGTCCGACCTGGTGTTGATGGATGAGCCTTTCGCCAGTGTCGATGAGCTGACAGCCCGGCAGCTGCGCCAGACCACTCGCCATCTATGCGAGCAGCTTCACCGGACCGTCATTTTTGTCACCCACAACCTGCCCGAAGCCGCTTATATGAGCGATTTTGTAGTGGTGCTTACGGCGCGGCCGGCATGCTTGGAGGAATGCGTGGTCAATGGCCTTCCGTCCCCCCGCCAGTGGGGGCCGGGGATTTACCGCTTTGCCGCGGAACTGGAGGCCAAAGTTACTTTGAAAGAGGAGGGAAGCTTATGAATATGAGAACGCTCTTTGCCGCGTCGATTATAATTTCCGGGGCAGTCGCCGCGCCCCGGCCGGAAGCGACTGCGGCACCGGCACCGGCGCCGCAAACGGTGGCGTTGGCCACCAATGCCGCCGGTCAATCCGGCTACCTCGCCGCGCTGATCGAGGCTAAAGGGATTTCCAAGGCGCACGGCCTCAAGATCAACAATCTTATGATGGACTTTACCGAGGCCGCTAACGCGTTAAGGTTGGGACGGGCTGTTGCCAGCGCGATGCAGCCCAGCACCGCGTTGAATCTGAGGAAGGGCGGCACCGATGTGAGACTCTTCGCGGCGCAGATCTGGTCCGGCAACGCGTTCGTCGTGCGCAAGGATACGCCCTACAAGAGCATTACGGACCTCAAGGGAAAAAAGATCGGCAACTTCTCCCGCGTGACCGGGGCCTACTTCTTTTCCGCGGTTATCGCCAAGGAGAAGGGGCTCGATATTGAGAAGGACTTCCAGAGCATCCCGTTGGAGACCGGCGCGCTCATCGCCCTGCTGGAACGAGGAGAAGTGGAGGCGATCAACATGTTCGAACCCCATGTGGCCAAACTGGTAGTTTCCGGAAGATTCCGGGTCCTGGTGGATTTCGACAGCGAGCTCAAGAGAATCTTCGGCGCGCCGCCTCTTAAGACGGGCATAGGTGTTCTGAAGGAGACCTTTGATAAGCAGCCGGAGCTGGTAAAGGCGATTCGCGCGGCCTATGTTGACGGGATCAAGGTCATCAAGTCCGGCCAGGACAAGGATTTCTTTCAAGCCAACGCGAAGGAGTACTTCGGCATGAATACGCCGGAGGAAATCGCCGCCGGGATGAAGTCGAGCCGCGAGAACTTTGCGGACATTTGGGGAGAGAAATTCTTCGAGTCGCAAAACAAGATCCTGCAACAGGGAATCGCTCTGGGCCTGCTGCCGAACGTCGGCAATTTAAACGACGTGTGGATAAAGTAGGCGCGGAGGCAACTGGTCATAAAGGAGGGTGCCGTGATTTCAAGATCCAATAGTGTTTTTTCACTTGCTGTCATTCTGTTAGTGGCGCTGAGCGCGTCCCGCTCTCTCTCGCCGCCGGCTCAGGCCGCTGAGAAGGTCCGTATTGGGATTCCCGTAGTGGCGATGAGCCAACTGCCGATTCTCATCGCTCAACAGAATAAGCTTTTTCAGGCCGAAGGGTTCGATGCGGAGGTAATCCAGATACGCACGGCTCTAGCCCTCCCGGCCCTAATGAGCGGGGAACTGGATTTTACGACATCGGCCGAGACCACGATCCGCGCGGCCATCTCTGGAATGCCTCTCAAGGCCATCGGTTTCATCGGTGTCCGCTCCTCTCTGGTTTTGGTATCAAATCCCAGAATCAACAGCGTCGCGGCGCTCAAAGGGGGAAAGATTGCGGTCTCTTCCCTACGGACGACAACTGATTTCGTGGCTCGTGATATCCTGCGTCACTACGGACTCAATCCCGATAAGGACATTGTCACTTTCCCGTTGGGAAGCGAGGCCAATAAGATCGCAGCCGTGAAAAGCGGGGCGGTCGATGCAGCTATTGTCACGCTACCCAGCGATTCCATAGCCGAAGAACAGGGGCTTAAAAAGCTCGTCTTCGCCGGCGATTTCATCGAAGGGCTTCAGTCGGGTCTTGCGACTTCAGTTAAGAAGATCAACGAAAATCCGGCCATGGTACAACGAATGGCCCGGGTCTTCGTCAGGAGTCTTGAGTTTACCCGCTCCCGCCGGGGAGATGCCGTGGATTTTATCATCAAGCAGTGGCAGCTAAGCCGCAAGGTAGCCGAGAACAGTTATGATCTGATGATAAAAACCTTCAGTCCTGATGGCGAGGCCCCTGAAAGGCTCGTTCGAATCCTAGTGGACGAGGTAAGGCGCACCCAAAAGATCGAGCGGGAGATTGCCCTCCCTGATGTGGTGGATTTCTCTTTTGTTCGGGAAGCGCGCAACCCGTCAAAATAGCCCCCGTTAAAGAAATCCTTGATACTAAGAATTGGCACTTCTGAGGCCGGTGGCACTTTTCATAGCCAAGCAGCGGCGATCGCCGGGCTTTTTAACCGGACGCATCCCGACGTAGAGACGCGCATGGTTCATTCAGGTCTGGCGAGCATCGATAACGCGAACCTCCTGGACAAAGGCGAAATCGAGTTCGGTTTCATGGCCTCCAACTGGATCGGCCGGGCTAAGGATGGCATAGTGCCTTTTACCCGCAAAATCGCCCTGCGCATGGTCTCCCCGGCCAACGCCGGCCCGATCTTCTTTGTCGCCCTTGCCCGTTCCCCGGTAAAGAGCGTCGATGAGCTCAGGGGCAAACGCGTCGCTGTGGGCGTCCAGGGAAGCGGCATGGTGGAGCACGTCCGTACTATTTTTAATGTCTTGGGTATCCCGTTTGATCGCTTCACGCCCGCTTATCTCGGCTTTGCCGAAGGGGCAGAGGCGTTGATCGCCGGCGATGTTGATGCCCAGTTCCACCCTCCGATCCCCAATCAGGTAATGACGAATTTAAGCGAACGCGCTGATATCCGCGTTATTCCCTATGCCCCGGGCCGGATTGAAAAGATTCTTTCCGAGGTGTCATTCTATCGCGGCGTCACTATGGAGAAAGAGGCGTTCCGCGGAGTCGCGGAGGATCTGCCTCAAGTTGCTGTCGTTAATGTTTTGGTGACTCACGAAAGGGTCCGGGAGAAGGTTGTCCACGATATGGTCGAGACGATCGTCGAGAATCTGGACACACTGCCGCAGATAAATCCCCTATTCAAGGGACTTAAAAATCTTTTCGGGCCGTTGCGATCAAAGGGCGCTGCCGCTTTTGAGTTTGGCGGAGTACCACTGCATCCCGGTGCGCTCCGGGCCTACAGAGAAGCCGGCTGGTTGACATAAGCTCTCATTGTTATCCAGGTTCGGATTGTCGCAACCTTCCTTACATACCTTTCAAGGAGACTCAAAAGCGGCCTTCCTTTTCCAATTTTCTTACAAACCTATCATCCACCAGCTCTTCAGCCTTAAGACGGCGAATCTTTTCGCTGGTAGGTCCTAAGAGCCGGATGAGATTACGAATGCCGTCGACGTTGGGATAGATGCGTCGTTCGTAAAGCCTGGTCATGCTCTCATAACCTTCGGCGGCTTGCTCGACCCGCGGTAAGCGCAGACCTCTGGCCAAACTTTTCATCACCAGGGGCTTATTTTCAGGTACTGCGACGAAAGCGATAGCCTCCACCAGAGCCCTGAGAACACTCTCCACGATGTCAGGTGACGAGGCGATGAAGCTGCGCCGTGTTATAACCCCGGTCCCTTGATAAGGAATAGGGAGCTGCGCGAGATCGGCGAGGACAGGATAGCCCCGGCCCTTGAGCATCGATGAAAAGGTATAACCGAGCTGGGCCCCATCTATAATCTCTGAGGTTATCGCTTGGGCCCGCACCGAGTCATCGCCGACCATCCGTATCGTGATCCCGTCTCGTTTCGGCTCCAGTCCCCAGTGCTCCAGCGCCAACATCAGGAACACCCAACTTCCTCCGCCCATGCTCTGGACACCGAGCGTTTTTCCTTTTAAATCCGATGGGCCCTTGATCTTTGGCGATACGACTATGGCGCCGGTAAGTCTATTGATGAGCCCGGCGACGAAGACCGCGTCAGACCCTTCCGCAACGGCGCCCAGGGTGGCGCCCGTGACCGATCCCACATGGAGCTGAGATTCCCCCGCAGCAAGCGCAGCCATGCCCACCGGCCCGCTGCGTACATGGACAAATCTCACATCCAAGCCATACTTGCGGAAGAGCCCTTGATCCTGGGCGACAAAAACGACGCCCTCCCTCTCGCTAAAGGCTCCGGTCGTCATGAGTATCTTGATCAGCGGGGCAGCTGCTTCAGAGAGCTGCCGATCAAAAGTGATTAGGAAAAAGACGAGAGAGAGTAAGCGACCCAATTGGGTTTTCATGGCGTAAGCCCCTTATCGAAGGATGAATTATGAAAGCGCAAGGACGAAAAAATCACGGGCCTCCTTTATGCCCGTTTTAACGGCGCGCCGGTCAGCGTGTGGCGCTCGGTCAGCTCAAGGGTGTAGCCGTCAAGATCCTGAATAAAGGCGACCAGATCCCGGCCTCCGGGCCGGACAGGTTGGAGTTCGGTGATAAATGTCACCCCCTCTTTTTTCAATGTCTCGCACAACTTGCGAAGATCCGAGACGAACAGGGCCACGTGACCCGCCCACGGAGCCATTTTCGCATGCTCATCCGCGGCGCCGCTCTGGATCAGCTCAAACGCGGGCCCGTCATCCTCGCTGCCGTAGCCCAGATAAGCGACCCGCATGTTCTGGTCCGGCTGACCGCGCAGGCGCATGACATCCATGCCGAATAGACGGGTATAAAAATCGATGGTGCGATCGAGATCGCGTACCGGCAGCATAATGTGCCGGATGCGAAATTGCATGCCGCTTACCGGGCTTTCACCGCTCATCTTTCCCCCTGACTGTTTCGTGTCCCGTTATTGATCTGCCTGCTGTTTCTTTAAACGCCTCTTGCCGCGCGAAGAACGGCCCCAAAATAGGACAAGTTTATAAGGAAGGCAACAGGCGAGAGTTGATCGGCGGATCAAAGCTCGACGCGCATTTTTTCCAAATCGACCCGACTCCTGATTGGACCGGACATAGGCAACCTCCTTAGGAAAAATAAAAACTTTTCTTGACTCATCCCGAAAACCGGGTCAGGCCGATGCAACGACAGCTTTGACGCGCAACTGAGCTTCGGCCCCTTTTTCCTTCATCAAAGACAGGTAGGACCCGTTCAGCCAGCCGCCGATGCCTTCCTTGTACCCGCGCCGTTCCTTGAGCCGATCGAACCATGCGGGAACGTGTGGACGCCTGTCCCACAGGAACTGGAGTTGAAGATGCTCGAGCCGCGCCATGTAAGGCGCGTAGCCGATGTCGGCCAGCGAGCACTCCTTTCCCGCAAGCCACGGCCCCTGTGACAGCGCCGCCTCCATATCCGCCAGCAGTCTGTCGAAGCGCTTCACGGCGCCGGCAAAGTAGATCGAATCCACGCCCTTGGTAATCGTATCCCAACTGCGCTCTCGTTTGGCCGGATCGGGCATCTGCTTGTGGAATTTTTCCAGCTCCTCCATCCCTCTGGCCAGTTTCTGGTGACGGAACGCAATGGCCGTGCTCAGCACGCTTGTCGCCGCATGCACGCCTTCGTCGAGCTGCTTGGTCCAGAGGCGCATGCGCGCGCGGGAGCGGGAATCGACGGGACGCAAGCGGGGTTCGGGACAGGCGTCGTCGAGGTATTCGTTGATGACCGTGGATTCGATGATCACTGCGCCGCCGTCAACCAGCGTCGGCACCACCGCGTTGGGGTTGAGCTTCAGGTATTCGGGCTTTTGTTGATCGCTCGCCCTCAGGTCCAAATGATGGCTTTCCCATTTAAGCCCCTTTTCCGCCAGCGCGAAGCGCACCTTCTGCGCGCAGACCGACATATCATTGTGATAAAGCTCGATCATGGTAGTCATCCTTCCTATCAACGTAGGGTATGGAACACAGCGGGAACTTAACACCAATCAGCGATGTGTCAAGAGCAGCTTATTAAACGAGCGGTACCTTATCTCTCCCTGGCATTTGGGACAGGTAAGAGGATCTATTTCATAGACCTTTCTAATAAAGTGGGACCACCTCTTTCGACGCGCCGGATGAGGTCGGCCGCACCATCGCCGATCTGGAAGGCTCGGAAGATATTCAGCCGGCTCATATCTCCGAGGCGATCCAGTACCGGAGTCTGGACCGGAGATTATAGAGTGTCGGAAGCATGGTCAAAAGAGTACAAATGGAAAGATGAGAAAGAGCCCCCCGTTGCACTTTATATGGTCCCCCCGCGCATGATCCTTAGCATCGTATCTAACGTGAAAAGACTCGGCGAGAAACCTTGGTTGTAGAGTCTGGTAGTCGTCAGCACGCTGGATCGGCCGTTTTGAACGTTCACGATGTAGCCAGTTCCCTCTTGCCAGGCAACCTGACCGTCAGGAAGTTTCGCCGGAATGCGGAATAGGGCCAGCTCTTTCCAGTAATCACCTTTTCTGTCCCAGGTCATGCCCCACGTCGCCTCATAAGCCACTTTGTCGATCCAGAGAATCTTTTTCGGAGTGCAATAACTGGGGTCCTTGGGTGTGATCTCCAGAACATAGACGTCCTGGATCTCCCACATCTCGTCTATGGGGAGATAGTCTCCTTGTTTGCGTTGATAAGGGACATTTTTCTGGGCATAGTTCACCAGCGCTTTTTTCTCCCCAAGGAGCCGGTAGTTGAAGTCCGTGATCTTGCCGTTAAAGAAATTAATGTCGTCCAAGTTGAATTCGCTCGGGGCCAGGGTCTGGCACCTCTGGGTTGTGGTGGCGCGACGAATGCGTCTTAGGCTCGGGATATAGAGGTAGAGATCGTCCGGTCTTTTCGGGTCTGCATAACGGATTTCAAAAGTTGCCGTGCCGGAGCTATCCCTCGGATAGCTGTCAATCCGTAGCTGGAGGCTATCAATATGTTCGTATCCAGGAATCACCGGCTTGGGATCGAGCGTGACCCGAGTCCGGGGGAACAAGAAATAGGCAACAAAATCCGCTCGACGCTCGGATCCGTCTTTCTCAATGGCGTAGCGGATAACCTTTCCTATCTCGGTTCCGCCACCGGCCTTGTAATCATCACCGCGCCAGCGCCAGTAAAAATTCCACGCAGCTTTCTGCCCGGCCTGTGGATCGCGCGGCTCAATCTGAGGGAAAGGACGTCCAGCCACATAGTTGAGAAGCTCGCCATCTGCCCCTAACCGAACCTTTCCGGAGTATTTCCTGGTTGCCTCCGCATACTCTCGCGGAACGTCATATCTGATTGGCTCTTTGATCTTAAAGCTATAACCCTGCTTGATGCGATCTAAAAGGTTGTCGCCAACCATCCCCTTCACCCTTTCCCAACTGTGAGGACCAATGGTGTCGCCAGGCTTGAGATCGGCCTCAGCAGCATCGGCCCGGAAAGACAGGAGTGAACACAAAATCACACAAAGGATCAAGCCGTACGTCATGTCTCGGGAAAATGTCGGCGCGGTGCTGTTAACTATTGGCTTCATCTAAAACCTCCAGGGCTCACGCGTCAAAATTGGTAACGCATCTTGAGGAAGATCGAGTCCTTCTCGTCGAAGGAACCGAAAGATTTGAACTTGTTTCGTCCTCCATAGAGGGCCGCAATCAGGCTCAGTCTCATCTTCTCATTCCAAGGCGGGACATAGCTGATCGCCGGATTGGCTAGCCAATAACCCTCTGGATCATAGCCCACAAAAACGTCGGGTAGGACTGTGTCTCCGAAGTAACCAGTGCTCACTCTGAAGGTGAGAGAAGTGGAGACCTGTTTGATCTTTTCCGCAGTGGAGAATGCACGGATGCCGTCCTCGTGATCAAAGATGATGCTCTGGAAGATCTGAAAGGACAAGTTAAAAACGCGCCAGGGGTCGTCTGGATGGAGAAAGGGAATAAGGGTTGAACGATCAAGGCCGAGAGAATACCTTAAGGTATTCTTTTCTGTTATGCTGTCCGGATGTCGGGGATCAGGCCCAGCCTTACGGCCAGAGGAGCCAGGATACTTGGAGATGTTAAAGGGCTTGGACGGATAGAGGGCGATTTCGCCCTTTAGAGCCGTCTTTAACTCCTCAAGCGGATAGTTAAAATGGCCGGCAAAAATGCTCGTGCGGTCATTGAAAAGCCTCAGCCGAGCAACCGTGGTCCCGCCCGGACCCAGAGAGGTCCCCAAAAGCTTGAAGGTCAAATCCCCAGGTTGAGGATTGAAGCCCCAGATATACCCGAGGCCAAAGTTGAGCTTGCCGATGCTATGGATGACCCTTCCACCGAGGCGCCAGTTATCGCCCGCGTCGGGGAACTCACGTGATATCGAAGGAATGACCACAGGAGCGGTCCCGATAGGGTTAGCAAAAAGACGCCCCAAGGCTATGCGCGTTTCGGGATGAGAGGCCCATCTCCCCGCGGTTGGAGCGCTCTCATCAACTCGCTTTTTCCTCCCGTCATAACCAGGCATCGCAATGAGTTCTAGGGCAGTGTTGCTGGCCGGAACCAATCTATAGCTAGCCCTCAACCCCCACAGGGGAATCCGCGTCTCATCAAGACTAAAGAGGTTAGCCGCTGCCGCAGGAGAAAAAGTGCCATCCTGCGGGTTGATCACATCGAGCAGTCTTAGCCCATCCGTCTCACCCCAGGAAATGAACTGCCTTCCGATCCTAAGGCTCAGCCGGTCGATGGGATGAACATCCCAAACCATCTCCCAGGGCTTGAAGCTATCTTCGTCGTAAAAAGTGTTATCGAGAGGCTGAAGCGAAGGACTATTTCTTCTCCGGTCCTTCGCCTCCTTGTTGTAGCGCGGTTCCTTGACAAACCTCCAAGATATAAAGAGCTTGACTCTTTCGTCGAAGTCAAAATTGAATTCGGGTTGGATCGTGAAGCGGTTCATGATGAAGCGATTGCCGGTGGTAAACTTACGATCCCCCGCCGCGACTGAAAAACCCGTTGTATTCTCGACGAAGCCGGCAAAGGTGACTCTCTCGCGCACGATTCTGTCCCACTCATCGCCCAAGATGGAAGCGGCCTGGGCAGGCGCTGTCATCAGCAAAATAATCAATAAGTTGCCAAGAAAAGATAGCGTTCGGTTCAACCTCACAAACTACCTCCTTAACAGATGGTCAGGCCTTTTCAGCCGTTCCGTTAAAAGCCGAGTTTCTCTCAATAATATAGGAGCTATTGACTTACATCTGCCATGCGTCAGCCTGTCGGACGGGCCATTCACTGATATCACTCCCAAGACCTCTTGATTGGGACCGAAAATAGGAGCGGCGATGGAAGAGGTGTTAGAGAGCCTTTCTCCCTTGCTGAGGGCGAACCCCTGGGCCAGGCATTTATTTAATTCCCGTTCGAGCCGCCTTCTATCGGTGATAGTCCGCTCTGTAAAACGTTCCAAGGGCTGATGGCTTAAAAGACTCTTACGTCGCTCTGCATCCAAATGCGCTAAAATGACCCGCCCTGTGGCTCCTGCGTGCAAGGGCGCAGAGAATCCAACATCAAATCTAGTGCTGGTAGCGTGAGGGCTAATGACCTGATCTACAACTACTGTTTGGTTCCCCATCAAGATAGAAAATACGGCTGTCTCCGATGTCAAATCACGAAGCTTTTCCAGGTGGGGCCGGACAAGCTTTGGAAGGTCGAGATCTTGGCGGTAGCAAGTCGCCCACCAAAGTACACGGTTACCCAGGACAAAAACGCTACCCCCATTCCTCGCCGCAACGTCATGCGATTCTAAGGTATGTAAAATCCTAAAGGCTGTTCCTTTGTTCAATGCTAAGGCTTGTTGTACCTTCTTAAGTGTCACCCCTTGCGAGGAAGTCGCAAGCAATTCAATAACCTGGACGATTTTGTCAAAAACTTTTATTTGTGTTCCGGGCATCCGAGATCTCCAGACTCAGTCCATCATGCCGAAGGCAAGCCCATCGGCATCGACAATGCCTTGATCGCGAATCGCCGTGCCGGCCCCAATGGTGTCTTGCATTGTAAAACTACCGTCCTACAATGCAAACCATTATTATAGTTTTGCACCTGTGTCAACAATAAATGATGGGCTTTGAGCCTGGCCTGGAAGTAGAGCTGGATATCTGCCTCCAACTGGGGTTCAATTAGCTGGCTATATGAAGAGTCAAAAGTGATCTCTTCTTCTTCTTGGCTTCTGTCCGGCGGTGCATGGGGCTCTTCCCATAAACCTAAGTGTTGCCTGCCTGTGCGTGTTCGCACGCAGACAGGAAAAATCTTCTTAATTACCTCCGGCTGGTCAATAAAGCTGATCCGCATCTCCCCCTGACACTTAGGGCAAGTAAGAGGATCGGTCTCATAGACCTTTCTGATGAAGTAGGGCCAGCGCTTCTTTAATTCCTTTGAAACCGGCGAAGGAGCAACCTCAATGACCTCCGGCCTCCAGCTAATTACCTCTCCTTCTTTGCCAAGCGCGCTGGGCAAAGGCGCCGACCAGCGGCATATCGGCGCGGCCGTGCGGGCGGCGGACCAAGTAGGTTTCTAAGTCAAAGGTGGATCGATGCATAAAGAAGACGACAACGAAATGAGAGAACTACTCGATCCCCTGCAATCCTGAAGCCATCGAGTCAAGAAGATGAATCTCGGCCACGACATTTCCCCAATTCCCGTCCACGGCCTCTTTCACCGCAGACTTGACGATCCCGATCGGTTCAAAATTCATCGCTGATCTTTCTCCTTCCGATCTTCAATTCACGCCTCCATCCTCCGCGGTCTCGACTAAAGATTCCAGGGATCTGTCTTTTGTCTCGACCGCCAGGACTGCCATAGAGATCGCCGCAAGGATAAAAAATCCGACCATGAGATAAAAGACCAGGGCCTGACCCGGAGCACCGGGAACAGACTCCAATAACAAGCCAACCGTCAACGGCGCGATGGCAGCTCCGGCTCGGCCAAACGCCGTGGCCCACCCCGTGCCCGTAGCCCGCACGCCCGTGCCGTACACCTCAGGAGTGTAGGCGTAGGCCAGAGCATAGTTGCCAGCGTAGAAGAAATTGAGCAAGACACCCCAGAAAAGAACTTCTGCTGGCTCCACGGTCATCCCAAATATACCGGCACTGATAGCCGACAAAAGCATGAGCGCCACGAAGGTCCAGCGCCGGCCCACTCGATCCGCAAGGTAGCCGGTAAGAAAATATCCTGGGAGTTGAGCCAAACTCATCAACAGAATGTATTCCAGGGAGCGAACCAACCCCAGCCCGCGGGCGAGGAGCAAACTGGGTAGCCAGATAAAAATTCCGTAGAAGGTAAAGAAAAGAGAGAACCACAGGATCCAGACCAAAATCGTTCGGCGCAGATAAAGGGGAGCAAATAAGAGCTTCACGCTCGATCGAGATATATTGGAGTCCAACGACGCGCTCGAATTCGCATCCAAGATTTCTTCCTTTACTCCCATCCTTTGTAAGACCTCGATCGCCTCCTTCCGCCGGCCGGTAGTCATAAGGTAACGGGGAGACTCTGGAACGCCACGGCGCAAGACCAAGACATACAGGGCAGGAAGCGCCCCCACCAAGAAAGCCGCCTGCCATCCAAACGAAGGAATAATCAGAAATCCCATCAGCGCCGCCAATATCCAACCATAGCTCCAAAAACTGGATAGCAGAACCAAGAGTCGGCCGCGCTGCCTGGCCGGCACCCACTCAGCGACCAGCGTGGCCACCACTGGGAGCTCACCTCCCAAACCCATGCCGACGAAAAAGCGGATGAACAGAAACGATGATAGGTTGGCCGTCAAAGCCAAAAGGCCCGTACCCAATGAGTAAATAAGCAAAGTGGCCTGGAAGAGGGCTCGTCGCCCGTAACGATCAGCCAACAGGCCCGCGAGGGCAGCCCCACAAAGAGCTCCGAAGCGGTCTACCGTTCCCACAAGCCCCACTTGAGTGGGCGAGAGCTGCCAACCCACCGCCAAGACAGGTAAGACCAGAGACAACAGAATGGTGTCCATGCCGTCGAACATCCAACCCAAACCGCTCAGAAACACAAGTCTCCAATGAAAGCGGTTCACCGGAAGATTATCCAAGACGGCGAGCGCACCTCGCCGTGTTTGACTAGGCTGCTTGGCGGTTCCTGCGTCGAGGTCAGTCATAAACTTTCTCCCTAGATCCCACGGCAATAGGGTCAGGTCTCGACGGGGGAGAGAAAAATAAGAAAATGAAAAGGCAAAAAATAGACAAGGATAAAAGTTAAATAGCAGCCACGTGCGGCTTTACTTCTTTCTTCGAGCGCTTTTCCAGATTATCGGCAGTCACGTCCAGATCATAATCCATTTGTAAGCCCAGCCAGAACTGTGGGGACATCCCAAAATAACGTCCCAACCGCAAGGCGGTATCAGCAGTAATGCTTCGCTTGCCTAGGACAATCTCGTTGATGCGCCGCGGCGGTACGCCTATGGCTAAAGCCAAACGATTTTGGCTGAGATCCATTGGCTTCAGAAATTCTTCCAGTAAAACTTCTCCCGGATGAACAGGCTTTAACTTTTTCACAGACATAATCATATCCCCAAGCGTCAACCGGTACAAGGTAGAGAGGGAAGGCGAGAGGCAAACAATCGGAAGTAGAAAGCAGTCAGAGGGATGGGACGCTCTCTGCTCTCTTTTCGCGGATCGAGAGGCTGGTCAGAACCGCAAGCGCTGCGAGGATGAGCGCGAGGGCAAAAGCCGCCGTGTAGCTGCGGGTCAGATCGTAAATGAACCCTCCCGCGTAGGCCCCGAGAGCGCCGCCTAAATGATGGACCCAGAAGATCGTCCCCGTGAGGGTGCCGATGTTTTGGAGACCATAGAGATCACCCACCAGGGCCGCGGTCAGAGGGGCCGAGGCCATAAGCGAAAAACCGAATAAGAGGGCGGCCGTATAGATCCAAGCTCTTCCGCTGGAGAAAACCAGCAGGGCGAAACAGAGCAGCCTGGGAAGAAAGGTCAGGGCAAGCGGAATCTTCCGGCCTAACTTTTCGGAGATGGCGGCGAAAAAGAGCAGGCCTGGGATGCTGAGCAATCCCGCCAGCCCCTGGAGATTGGATGCCTCCTGGGCCGGGAACCCCTGGTCGGTGGCGAAAGGGATCAGCTGGGTGACGAAGAAAAAATCCTGAAAGCCGCAGATGAAATAGGTCGCCCCGGCCAGCAGAAAATTTTTTGAGACAAGGACGTGATAGACGCCCGAAGACCGACCTTCGGAGGAATCTCCCTCCCCCCTTGCCGTTTGCCCGGCCATTCCATCGGAAGCTTTTTCTCCCCCTTGGGAGGGCCCCTTTTTCATCACGGCCAACGAAATCGGGATGACGACCAGGGAGAGGAGAATGGCCAGGATGAACCATGTCCATCTCCACCCGAACTTCCCCATCAGCAGCGCTATCAGCGGGATGATTAGAAACTGACCCAAGGCTGTTCCTGAAATGGCCACTCCGGAGACAAGAACCCTCAGGTTTTTAAACCAGCGGGAAAGCGTTGACGAGACGACGCTGATGCTGATCCCCGATGTCCCCGCTGCCGTTACCACTCCGTAATACAAATAGAGATCCGATAGGGAGGTCGTTTGGGAAGTCAGCATGAGGCCGGAGGTGGTTACCAAGGCCGAGATAGAGAAAAGCAACTTTGGACCGAACCGGTCGAGGAGCTTTCCGGCGAGAGGCTGGCAGCAGGCGAAGACCAGCATGTTGAGGGTGTAGGCCAGGGTAATGGCGCCTCTTTCCCAGGAAAACTCGGAGACTAGCGGTTTAATAAGGACCCCGAAGGAAAATCTTACCCCCCCATCGATGACGAGGATTAAGAAGCTCCCTATAAGGATGTTCCAGCCGTAAAATTTCTTCTCAGCCATGAACAATCGGTTTCCTTGTCAAGAGTCCCGCCATCACTCCGTTCAGCAATTTTGTTCGATGATGGCGACCAGGCTCTGGGCCGATGAGGCAAAGACCTGCTCGCCGGGCAGAAGGCTGACGACCAGGTATTTGTGTTCGTCGAAATCGAAGAAGTAGCCGGGGTAGACGTAGATGCCGGATTTTTCGAGCAACCGGATCGCCCACTCCTCGTCGCTCCTGGTTTGCGGCGCGCGCAGAACGGCATACCATCCGCCTTCGACGTTGAGCACGGAGCAGGGAGAGTTGAGCGTTACCTTCCGCAATGTCTCGTAGTTCGACTTCACCCGCTGAAGGATCTGAGAACGAACGCGCGCGCCCGTTTTCATCAAGGGCGGCAGCGCCACCTGCACCGGGGAGTTCACCGACAGGTAGGTGTCGCATAGGATCTCCAGTCTCGCCATCGCCTCAGCCGCCAGGAGCGGCGGACCGCTCACCACAATCCATCCGAGCTTCATTTGCGGCAGTCCGGCGAGCTTCGAGAGGCCGTTCAGCGTGAACGTCAGCGCCCCGGCGTCTCCCGCCGTCGATCCGAAGCGCCGGTCGTCCTCGGCAAGCGGGTAATCCAGAAAAACCTCATCAACGATCAGCGCCGGACCGTTCTCTTTCGCCATGCCCGCGATCTCCTGATGTTCCTGCCGCTTGAGAAAGGCGCCGGTCGGGTTGTGGGGATTCACGATGACAATAGCCTTCGCTCCTTCAGCGCTCTCGCGATCGATATCGAGGCGCCACTCGCTGTCATAGTAGCGGAGATGGTAATGGCGGAGCTTCACGTCATTGACTTGCGCGAGATAATCGAAGAGCGGATACGACGGCCTGGGAACAAGGACGCCTTCGCCCGCATTGCAGAGGAGCTTGAAGATCAGCGAATAGGATTCGCTGGTGCCGGCGGTGAGGAAGACGTTGGACGGGTCAACGAGGAGTTCCTTCTCCCGGTAGTACCGGCAAATGACTTCGCGCGCTGAGAGAAGCCCTCTCGGCTCCGGCCGGTAGCGCAGGGCCTGAGGGTTGGAGAGCGCGGAGAGCAGCTCCCTCTCCGGGTAGTCGATCCCGAGCTCTGTCGGGTTGGAGATTGTGAGGTCAAAGACCGGCTGGCCCGCTGCCCGCCGAGCCTCCAGCAATTCGGTGAGCCGGTTCGGTTGACGATCCCAATTCGTGCGTCGGGAAAACATTCCAAGAGAAGTGAAGGCAACAGACATGAGGCAACAGTAACAGTTAATGAATCCTTGAAATGAGCGGATCGGACTCAGCCGGGGATGTCGCCATCGCTTCCTGCTTTCGCCCCAGCCAGAAGCCGTTCAGCAGCCAGGCGACCGAGATCGGGACCGCCACGAAGGCGATTCCGGTAATTCCGATTCCCAAAAATGACAACAACCCGTACGACCAGGCGCCGAGCTGATCGCCGCTGCGATAAATGACCGTGTCGATGAAGCTCTTCGCCTTGTATTTGTCCTCGCGCGGAATGACGGTGAACAGCACCTCGCGCGTCGGCCGTGCGATCGCGAAATTGCCCGCGCGCCGCAGCATCTGAAACATGACGATCACCGCCACCGTCGGCGCCAGACCGAGCGTGACGAAGCCAAGCGCGCTCAGGGCCGGAAGCAGCGTGAGCGTAAGGGCCACGCCGAGGGCCCGGAGAATACGCTCGGTCAGAAAGAGCTGGGTTCCCAGCGTGAGGAGGTTGACCAGCAGATCGACCTCGGCAAAGAAGGCGGTGCGCGCCGCGCGATCGGCGAAGCTCTGATTGACGACCGAAGCCTGCTGGAAGTAGAGGAAGGTGGAAGTGATCGCATAGAGCAGCATGTAGATGCTGATATTCAGCAGGTAGGTTGATTTGAAGGCGTGAGTCAGTCCCGAAAGTATTTTTCCGCCGATCGGCGCCCCCTCCCCGCGCGCCGCCAGATTCACGCTCAGCGCCTCCGACAGACGGGACAGCCGCCGGACGCTGAAGACCGCAACTTCAAGGAGAACGGTCGACCCGAGCAGTAGATAGATCGGTCCCAGATGGCGCGCGAGCGCGGCGGTCAGGCTCGATCCCAGGATGCTCCCGAGCGTCGCCCCGGCCGCGATAAAGCCGAAGAGCCGCTTCCCCTGCTCGGAGTTGAAGACATCCACCATGAGCGCCCAGAAGACGGAGACCACGAACAGGTTGAAGACCGAGGTCCAGATGAAGAAGATGCGGCCGACCCAGATGTTCTGCTCCGGGGTCGCCGCCTTGAGCAACAGGCAGAACAGCAGCAGATTTGCCATGAAGAACCGGTACGCGAGCGAAATGAAACGCGCGCGCGGCAGCTTCCTGACGAGCGCCGCGAACGGGGGGTTCACGACCATCATGCCGACGAGGGTGCCGGTAAAAAGCCACGGCAGGTTTTCGACGCCGCCGGCGACCCCCATCTCGTCGCGGATCGGCCGGATGATGTAATAGGAGGAGAGAACGGAAAAGATGTAGAGCCATGACCAGGCGAGTGCCCGCAGCTCGTTGGGCCGCACGTCGATCACGCGGCGGAGCAGCCGGTAGCCCGCGCCGTCCGCCCCGGAGCCGGAGCCGATGGGCCGGCGGGTCAGCTCCATCCCCCGGACCCAGCCCGGTTGGAAAAGCCCGCGCTCCTGACACGCGGCCGCCACCACATCCTACAGCCCATCGATGAAGCTCTCCATGCGCCGGCGCATCGCCGCGTCGGGGAGCCGCCCGCGCGCGGCGCCAAGATTGTCAATGACATACTCGACCTTTGCCATGCCGGGCACGGCGCAGGTGATGGCCGGGTGCGACACGATGTACTTGAGGAAGAACTGGGCCCAGCTCGCACAGTCGAACTCGCCGGCCCATGGCGGCAGCTTCTGGCCCTGCACCGCATTAAAGAGCCGGCCTCGCCCGAACGGCAGATTGATCATCACCGCCATCCCGCGATCGGCCGCCAACGGCAGGATTTTTTGATCCGCCTTACGGTTGTCGAGCGCGTAGTCCACCTGGATAAAGTCGAGCGTCTCGGCCTTCATCGTCTGCTCGAACTCCTGGTACTGCTTCTCGAAAGAGGTCGTGATCCCGGCGTATCGGACGCGGCCGGCCTGCTTCAACTCGCTGAGCGCGCGGAGCTGCGTCCGGGTGTCCCGTATGTTGTGCACCGCGATCAGATCGATCTTGGGAGTGCGCAGGAGCTTGAACGACCGCTCAAGCTGCGCGAGGCCTGCTTCCCTGCCGCTCGTGCTCACCTTGGTGGCGATGAACAGCGCATCGCGGATCTTGAGCTCCGACACGAGATCGCCCACCACGGTCTCGGCGGTGCCGTAGGTCGGCGAGCTGTCGATGACTTTCCCTCCCAGCTCCTTGAACTGGCGCAGCACCTCTCTGAGCGGCGCCCGCTCCGCCTCCGTCGTGACCGCCTCGTAGCGCCGGGCCGTCCCAATTCCGATGATCGGCAAGCCCTCACCGGTCGAGGGAATCCTGCGTTGAAGCAAGGGTCCCGCCTGGGCGAACAGGCCGGCGGAGGGCAGAAACAGCGACGCCCCCGCAGTGATTCCAGCTTTGAGCAATTCTCGGCGACTCAGTGGCATGGTACTGTCAGCTTTCCGGGGATACGAATAGCGGCATACCCCGAGCAACAATTCGTGTCAAGGGAGTTAGGTCGGACTGCAAAATAGTGTCCAGAATAAAATCGTGGCTCATTGTTCTCCTCTACTCCAGTTCCGTTTTTCCGACCGGCTCGATCTGTTTCTCAAGAGAGTTTTTGTTTGAGCCAGCGCGTCACGGTATCCAGGACCTCCTGGTTTGACTGGCCCGGCACACGACCCATGTGCCCCCCCTCGGAAAAAATCCGGACATCTTTAGGGCTGCCGTGCTCCAGGAGCAGATAGATGTCCTCGACCGGATGCTGATCGTCCTTCTTGCCATTAATGCAAAGAAGCGGGCAGCTCGGTTGATCCATAAGCCCCTGCTTTTTTAAAGAGAGGCTGGGCGCGATCTTTAAGACTTCCTCAAGGGTCTTGACCCTGAAGACGTAGGAGCGCGCATCCAACAAGCTGCCGGGCCCCATGAGATACTGCGAGGCCCGCTCGGTCAGGGCCGGACGAAGCCATGCTTCCTGAAAAGTATAATGGACTCCGGCTCCCCAGTTGACCGCTCCCTTGAGCCTCTTGGCCTCCACGTGGGCGAGCTTGGCCGCCCAGTATCCGCCGAAGCTTGCCCCCAGGACGGCAATTCGTTTTCCGTCCACGTCCTTGCGGCTTTCAAGATGGTCGATGGCCGCGGAAAAGGTGCGTTCCGCACGGGGATCCTGTCCGAGCACCGGGTTTTCGCCCGTCCCCGGCATGTCGATCGTGAATGTGGCCAGAGCTAGTTTGTGCAAAGCCTCGCTGTTCGTTCTCCGGTCTTCCTTCCATCCGTCCACGCCGCCCCAGTGCATCACCACCGGCGGGTGAACCGTCTCCTTTGGAATCTGAAGGTAGCCGACTACCTTCTTGCCCTCGAAGGGGATCTCCACGCGTTCCAACGGCGGGTCCATATAGGGGGCCGCTCGCAAAAAATTCCTCAGCGCTCCTTTGTAGCAGTTCATTTTTTCCGGGCTGCTCGGAACGGGATAACGGCCGATGCGGTAGTATTCGAATGCCTGAAAGTAAGTTTTCCCGGCTTGCTCTCTCCCACCCCGTTTTTCCTGCTCATCGCCAAGGAGCTCGTACTTGCGTCCCAGCTTGCCCCATTCGCTTCCCCACAAATCGGGATCGAGACTGCTCAGGCGGCCGACCAGTCCTTCAACCTCTTGGCGTTGAACTCCCTCAAAGGGATTAATCTTTCCGGCGCGGCGCAAGATCTCCGTCTTGATCTCTTCCAGGCTGCGGCTCTTCGGTTCCATCGTTACCTTCTCCCTTCACCTTCACCTGCCCCAACGAACCCATGGCTGTTTTGAAGAAACGATCTTCAGGGAACATCCTCGAAAACTATTTTGTTATATCGGCGATAAATCCGCTCTTGTCGAGCTCCTGAACAAGCCGCATATCGACGAAATCTTCCGGCTTCATGGTTTTGGCCTTGGGATTGCGCGCCTCTACGGCCTTAAGGATCGTTACCAGACCGGGAATCGCCGGATAAGGGGGAAGGGTGAAATTCTGCCTGACGATCCATTCGTAACTCTCATCGAGGATCTCCCGATCATCGCTCTTGAAATATTTTGCCAGCACTTTCTTGGCAAAGACAGGATCTTTCTTGGCATGCACGACCCCTTCCATGTAGGCCTTCAAAAAGCGCCGCACGACATCTTCATTGCTCCTGAGGAAGCTCCGCCTGACGACGATGCCATTGAAGGGGAAATTCGCCTCGAGTTTCGAGATATCCAGAAGCGCCCTCAGGCCGAGTTTCCTCGCCCGCACGGTGGCTGGAGCGGTCAAGGCCACCGCTTGAATACGGTTGGCGTTGAGAGCGGCGACGCTCTCGGCAGGGCCGCCGGTTTGTAGAATGGCCACATCTTTCTCCGGCTGAAGGCCGTATTTGGTCAAAGCGAAACGGGCGGCAAAATCGGAGATGGCGCCGTAACGGCTCGTCCCCATCGCCTTGCCTTTCAGATCCGCCATGCGCTCGATTTCCGGCCGGCTAAAGATATAAAAGACAAAATTTCGCACGATCGTGGCGACATTCGTCAAATCGCCGCCGGCCAGACCGGAATCCACCACGGCGGCGGCGCCGATCTGACTTAAAGCGATCTCGCCCGCAAGCATCGTACTGACCACCAAAGAGCTTCCCTGCAGACGAATCAACTCAGCCGAAATACCGTGCTTCTCAAAGAATCCGCCTTCCTTGGTGAACCAGAGAGCGGACTCAGTGGCCGAGTCCGAGGCGCGAGCCACTCTGATCTTGTCGAGCTTTTCTTCCTGGCCGGGAGAAAGCGCGGGACATGCCAACATCAGGATTAAGGCCGCCAATGCCAAACAGGATTTCTTTTCCATTTTTCTCTCTCCTCTGTTTTATTCTCAAGCGAATAGTCGCCTTTGCAGCAAACGATTCTTACACTGTTGCGAGGATACTGCCAAGCACTTTTTGCAGGAACTTTAGCGGTCAAAGCGAGGGGAGATGTGTTGACAGCAGGCTGATTTCTTGATGAAAAGGAGACCTAATCCAGGTGGCGGTAAGGAGTGACTATGAGCGACAGCCAAATCCAACCCCGGTTACGCTACGGCGACCTGCGCGAGTGGATGCGCGAGGCCGAGCGTCTAGGTGAGCTCCGCACGGTTTTAGGGGCGTCGTGGCAGGAGGAGATCGGCCTTGCGGCGGACGTCGTTATCCCGGTTGACGAAGGGCCGGCGGTTGTTTTTGACGAGGTGCCCGGTTGCCCCAAAGGATTTCGGGTGCTGATCAACGTCTTCGCGGGCAAACGGCGCAACATGACCCTGGGCTTTCCCGAGCATCTTACCAAGCAGGAGCTCAGTCAGGCTTTCTTCGAGCACTACCTCAAGAAGCAACGGAACATCGCCCCCCGGATCGTGGATAATGGTCCCGTTTTCGAAAACATTCTCACTGGAGAGGACATCGACGTCACCAGGTTTCCCGCGCCGGTCTGGCATGTGCATGACGGCGGCCGCTACATCGGCACGGGCTGCTTCTCCGTCACCATGGACCCGGACGAGAGATGGATCAACGCCGGCTGCTATCGCGCCATGATCCACGATCGCAAATCCGTGAGCCTGCTCTTTGTTGTGGGAAAACACGCCGACATCCATCGGCAGAAGTACTTCAGCCGGGGTGACCGAATGCCCGTCGTCCTGGTGGTGGGAGGCGATCCGCTGTTTTTCTTCGCCGCGGGAACGGAGATTCCCTACGGGGTCTGCGAGTTCGACGTTGTCGGCGGCATGCGGGGAAAGCCGGTCGAGCTGGTGCGGGGCAAAGTGACCGGGCTGCCCTTCCCGGCAAACGCCGAGATCGCGCTCGAAGGGTTTCTGGATGCCAATATCCGCAAGCGCGAGGGGCCATTCGGCGAGTGGACAGGGCATTATGCGGGAGGCTCCACAGCGCAATCCGTGCTCGACATCCACGCCGTCTACCACCGCAACGATCCCATTATCCTCGGGGTGCCGCCGCTGGGCGGAGGCTCCGATGAGATGGCCCGTTACCGGGCCGTTATGCGCTCGGCCATGCTCAAACAGGAGCTGGCCGCTGCCGGGGTACCGGACGTCACACAGGTCTGGTGCCATGAGGTGGGGGCCTCGCGCATGCTGCACGGAATCGCCATCAAACAGCGCTATCCCGGCCATGCCAAACAAGCAGGCATGCTCGCCGCGAGCTGTGGCTCTACCGTTTACGGATGCAAGTTCGTCATCGTCGTCGATGACGACGTCGACGTGTCTAACCTGGAGGAGCTGATGTGGGCCATGTCGACCCGCTGCGACCCGGCCACCTCGATAGACATCTTGCGCAGAATGCGCACAACCCCTGCCGATCCGCGCCTCACGCCCGAGCAGCGGGAGGCCAGGGATTATACCAACTCCCGCGCTGTCATTGACGCCACCCGCCCCTTTGAATGGATGGACAAGTTTCCCAAAGTCAACGCCCCGAGCCCGGAAGTTGCCCGCAAGGCGCAGGAGAAGTTCGGCTATCTGCTCAGGGAAAGGATCAAGGCGGAGGGATGAAAACCACGAAAGCCGTGATTCGTGACATCAGCTCTTTGAAGGGAGCAATAAACCCCGATCCGAAATTTTGATGGCAGCCAATGGCCTCATGAAGGCTGTGGGCCGACAAATTTTCTTATCGAACTCCCCGGTCCTTTTCGGATCGGGGTAAACCCATCTGTCTGAGGATAGCGCGGGTGAGAAGGCTGGCCGGGTCCGCCAGATGCGATGAGAGCGAGAAATGGTGGGCATCCGGAACCTCGAGGTACTCGCACTCCAAGCCGCGCTCTTTGCACAACCTAAAAAAATCCTCCGACATCTGTTTCCAGCCCCTAGGCTCGCCGCCACCAACGGCGACGATTAGAGGCGTGTAGGGAAGAGGCGGGTGAAGAAAGGGGCTGTTTTCCCGCGCGCTCGCCGGATCCAATCGGATTTCCTCATTAACGCTGACGTGAAGAACGGCATCGAGGTCGTAGACTCCGGAGATGGCCGTGGCGCCCTTGATCATGTCGCGCGGAAGGCCTTCCCTCTCCCAGTCATGGGCGAGGAGCATGGCGACAAGATGGCCGCCGGCGGACGAGCCGGAGATGTAAAGCCTTGACGGGTCGCCGCCATAATCCGCAATATGTCCGTAGAGCCAGGCAATGGCTGAACGCGCCTGTCGGACAATCTCTGTAACCGTTACGCTCGGGCAGAGATCGTGTTCCAGAAGGACCAAGGCCGCCCCGGCCTTCACGAAACCCTCCGCGATATGGCAGTTGTCGTCCTTACTTCCGCCGCGCCAGTAGCCCCCATGGAGGTAGACGTTAACGGGAGCGCCTGGATGATCCGCCGGAAAAATATCCATCACCTGCCGTGGATTGCTCCCATACGGGACGTTGAGCCACGATTTGAGCGTTTTGCGAACTCTGAGACTCGCCTTGCTCCTCTCCTTAGCCCACCAGGGATAGTCCGGCGCCGCCACAGTGGGATTAAAGTGAAACTCCATCTCCTCTTTGCTGAATCCCCGGTAGACAACTGCGCTCATGAAGCTGTCCCTTTTTACGGCGGGAACCTTTACTTCGCGGGCTGGGCCTGCTTTCGGCTCAGAGATTTCGCCCGGTTATCCGCAATCGTCTGGCGCAGGAGATTCGTGTCCAACCAGGCGAGCCGCTCGACCACCTTGCCTCCGATCAGGTGCTGCTCGACGATCTCCGCGACATCGTTCACGCCCACCCCGGAATACCAGGTCCCATCCGGATGAATAACCAAGTTGGGTCCGTGGCCGCAGGTTCCGAGAGAGCCGCAAGGAGTAACGTGGATCTCCCCCTGGAGGTTACGGGCCCTGATCTCGGCGCGAAATTTCTCCAGGACCTGCTCGGACCCCCTGGCCGCGCAGCAGCCGTCGTCGTCGGGCTTGCGGTTGGTGCAGACAAAAACATGGTGACGAAAAACTAGCATATTTTTCTCCTTTCCAATCCCTCTGGGGTTGTTCCTTGCTCATCTTCCAACAATAGTCCTAGAAAATCCAGCATCCGCTGCTGGACAGCCGATTGCGAAGCCGCCTCGCTAACGCCGTCCGTAGAGTTGATTCAAGAAGCCGCTTTTCTTAAGCTCATCGACGAATCTCAAGTCGACGAACTCTTCAGCCCTGGCCTTGGCGGCTTTGGGATCCAGGGTCGCCTGGATCTCCAGCGTGTTCTTGAGACCTTCCAGGCTCGGATAGGTGTCTTCGACGAGCAGTTCCCGGTAAGCCGCGTAGGCCTCTCCCAAAATGGTCCGGCTCAACCCGCGCGTGTACTTGTGCATGATGTTTATGACCTCGTCCCGGTGAGTCTTATAATAGTAGACTCCCTCCGCCATCGCCCGGACCATGCGCCGCGCCGTGTCCGGCTGTTCTCGAATCATCTTGCGCGCGGCGACAGTGCAGGTGAACTGAAACGGGATGTTGAGCCTGGCCATGTCGATGATAACCTTGAGGCCTCCCTTTTCACCGTTGATCTTTTCGCTTTCCGGGCCCACCGTGAAATCGACCTGTCCGCTCATCACCGCCGCAATTCTGGCGGGACCTCCTCCCACGGTTACCGTTTTGATGTCGCGCAGAGAAAGGCCCACACCCTTGAGGGCCAGACGCAGAGCGAAGTCTGCCGCGGTGCCGGGGATGTGAACGGCGGCGGCCTTTCCCTTGAGTGCCTCCGGAGAAGCTATCTCAGGCTTTCCGATGATGTAATAAGGCAGCGTGTTGGTGAGGCTGCTGATAATAGCGATATCCGCGCCGGCCAGCTTGCCGTTGATGGCCGACGTGCCGACCGCGCTGGCGAAAGCGACATCTCCGGAAATCAGGCTCTGGATGCCCCGCGTGCTGCCGCTCACAAAGATCAAATCGATGTCCAGCCCGTGTTTTTTAAAAATTCCCGCCTCCTTCGCCACCCAGTAGACCGCGGATGCGCTCGGCGAGTCGGAGATGTAGGCCACGTACATGCTTCCATCAGCGTGAGGGATGCCGAGCACGGAGGCAATGAGCCAGACGACAACCGTTATAACAGAGAGCTTCATGGTAGCCTCCTCCGGAATTTTAATGAAGGCGTTCTAGTTTTTTCTCCGGCCATAGAGGCCGTCTATAAAACCGGCTTTGTCGAATTCCTCGATAAAGCGCGAATCGACAAAATCCTGGGGCTTGGCCGCTTTTGCCTTCGGATCTTTCTGGGCGAGTTGGTCCAGGATCGTCTTAAGCCCTTCCAAGGTGGGATATTGTTTAGGGGGCAACTTGTTGTCGGAGATGGAGTTGTCATAGGTCTTTTCAAGCACCTCCTTGTCATCCAGGTGAAGGTACTTGGCCAATGTTTTTATCCCTCCCTGGCGATCGGTCTTCATGCGGTGAACGGCCTCGATGTAGGACTTGACAAAGTTTTTAACGATATCAGGGCGCTCGCGAATGAATCTCCGGGTCGTCGCTATCCCTTGATGCTGATAGGCCAACCCCAGGGTGGCCACGTCGGCCAAGAGGTAGAAGCCTTTTTTTTGCGCCTGAAATGTAGTCGGTGGAACAAGCACAGTGGCCTGGACCCTGCGGGCCTCCAGAGCCGTTAGACGGTCAGGCGTGGTGCCGACCTGCACGATCGTTACGTCCTTGAGCGGGTTGAGACCAATCTTCGAGAGCGCAAAGCGCGCCACGAAATCCGCGGCCCCGCCGAAGCGGGCGATGGCAACGGAGCCGCCCTTGAGCTGCTCCGGCGTTTTTATTTCAGGCAGGGTCATCAACTGGTAGTCTAAACTTACGATGCCGCCCGCAACGTAGACTCCGTCCGCGCCCGCGAGACCGGCGCTCACTATCGCAGGGCCGGACGCCTGAATGATGGGGGTGTCCCCCGAAACCATGGCCATAACCGCAAGGGCGCCGCCCGTGAAGAAGATGAGCTGCACGTCAAGATTGTTCCGGGCGAAGATCCCCGCATCTTTCGCGACCCAGAGCACCAGTTGATCGGCGCTCAGCGCGCCATAACCGGCCGCAAGCCTGGCCGTCTGAGCCGAAGAGGGAGAATTCAAAAAGACAATGGTGCAGAGCAAAACAGCTTGTGAGATGATAGACTTCATTTTCATTTGCCAGCCCTCCCGTGTGGCGGTCTTTCCTTTGAACTGCAAAACCGGCATCTGTGGTTACACTCCTATGAATTTGGCGGTAAGAATGGGTGTAGGCTAGACCACTGCTAACTATCCGTCAAGCAAAAACAAAAAGGCAAAACAAAAAGTCCCGACCTCTTTCGACTCGGCCCCTCATTTTTCAATCCGGCGGCGTGCTACTCTCCCATGCGGCGACCGCATAGATCCATCGGCGCCGAGGCCTTAGCGACTGAGTGCGGGGACAGCTTGTCTAGATTGCAACGGCAGATCCCATGCCCTCGCTCCAGTTCTAATCGGGATTCTCAACATAAAGTCCAACTTCTCGCAACACCTTCTTGGCATAATCTTTGGTCAGCAACGGGACAGATTCTTCCAGCCCTTTACGCAGAATCTCGTGGCAATAACTCACGATGAAGTGGGGAACGCCATCGGATAGCTCGTAGATGAAGCTAACGAAGGTCTCAGTGAACGGAATGAGAGGCTTGTCGGGTTTCGAGCTGGTGCGCTGCTTACTAAGCCGGAGCCGAATCAATTCGTTCGCCTCAGGAAGCGTCAGCCGCTTAAGAGTAGTGGGTGAAGTGATTCTCCGCAAAAACGGATTCATTGGTCCACCCTGTGACCTTTCCCTTTTTTGAATCATGTTGATATTTCGCCAGCCATCTTCCGAAACAGCAAAAAAGAAAATTACATTGCTTTTATCCAGGTCGACTAGTTGGGGCAGGTTAGGTAAATCGTGCAGTTCTCGGAGAGTATTAAAGACCATCGAAATGCCGACTCCCTTCATTTGGCTAAAGAGATACTCCACTTCGTCAACAAGTAAAACCACGGTCTCAATGCCACTCGATTTTACCAGCATGAGATATGACAGCCAGTAGCGCATAGCCGCGTCGGTAGACTGGATCTTTTTTCTGGCCCCCAGAGTAGCCATCTCTTTTTTGCTTAAATTCCCTTCTCCGCGTAGGAGTTGAATTGCAAACTGATCTCCTTCCGCTGCCTTTTTAAGCACGTTAGCTTCTTCGGGAAAAAGCCCGTTGAGTGTTCTTACGGCATCTTTGCCAAAACGGAGCTTCGGAAAATCAACATATGCGAAGATGCGTTGAATAAACACCTGCCCGAATCGCGAAACCTTATCCTCCGGAAGAAGCCTCATGAAGATCGCCTGCATGGCCGCGTCACCTTCTACGTATGCTTTTACCTTATAGAGAGCCAGAGTCTTTCCAAGGCCGTAGTCTCCAATGATGAACGTGGACGCGTTGGCGCTCCCTCCTTTGTAGCGCGTAATTATCTGTTTCCATCGCTCATACTCTTGATTTCGACCGACCATTGGATCGTTTTTCGTCGCAACCATAGTCGGGAACGGATCGCGCTTTAGGTGATACTTGCGTTCTAAAAAAGAGATCATCTTTGCCTCCCAAGAGCGCGAATACTGAGAGTCCTGTAATAGCGCCCGTCTAGTTGAAATAGCTTTTCCTCGGGGCCCATAGGCTTCCCTAATGAGATGAGATAATCGTTCGTCGTCATCGGAACAGCCCGAAGTAAGATGTCGAACTGCCGTTCTGTCAATATAAATTTTTGTTTTCTCCAATAATGTGTCGCGACGACGCCTCGAAGGTCGGCGATATCTACAACATCTACCTGATGCTGTGTGCGGACTAGATCTCTATATGAACGAAAAAGAATGTTAAAAAACTCCTTAGATTTTGGCTGGTGATCCAAGTCCTGCTGTGCCACTTTTAGAGTGCTTTTTACGACGGATACCGTGTCTACAATTCTCTGCACCAAACCAGACCCGGATAACAGAGCGATCCATCGCTTTAACCTCTCTTTCTTCTGAATCTCAGATGGAGCCGCAATATCTCCGCTTAGGCACCGGTACAAGTCAACTATTGATCTTTTGTGCCGAATTTGAACTTCGACAATGCCAAGAAGTTCACGGTCCTTCTCCAAAAGGACGGACCGAAAGGCGCGCATTCCAAACTTTGGAGAGACCCCTGCAGCCTCAGCTATGAGGAGACCGTTCGCACTTAGCGAAATCATATCTTCCCAGCCTTGAAGCAATCCTAGCTTTCTAAAACTCGGTATGACCATTCCGCGGAAGACGCTCTTCTCTTCCTTTTCGCTGTAGAGGCTCAGGATCGCTTCGCGCTGTGCGGTACGGTCGAGCGGGATATCTTTCAATAGCAACAGCGCCCGTAAGATTCTCTGCGCATTTACTTCTTTAATGAGCGGAAATTCCTTGCCGGTATGCCCTGAGGGTTTCATTACTTAACCTGCAATCCTTGCGACTGGCATGCCCTCAGATACTTGCAGGTGGAACAGTACTGCTTGTCAACTGGAAATGCTGGAGGATCGTCCGCAAGGAGAGTGGTATATGCCGTGTTCCTAAGCAGCAAAAACCGTCTTCGAAGCTCATCATCGATCACAAAAATATGAACCTGTGCGAAAGAGACCACATTCCTGTGCGTGGGGAAGAAATAAACCATCCCGAAATCAATCGGCTTCTTCTCCTGGCTTTCATATGCAAGGGCATACCCTGCACATGTCAAAAGGTGGTATTCTTCCAGTTGGTGACCGGTTTTCATGTCTCCGACAGCTTTTAGATCTGGAAAGATAAAATCGGGTGTCGTCTTCCTGCTCAAACCAAGATACTCAGCAGGCAACAGTTCGGTTTCCTCAGGTCGAGTACGGTGCTCCTTTTTTGCGCACAACGTAAAGTCGATCTCCTGGGACGCTAGTTCATGGATCCCCACATTGCAGAGCAAGGTTTCGAAAAACGAAGGATCGCCTGCGGGGTTTACTTTATACTTATCCAGAAGTTGAAAATCGTCCCTGCGTGCCTTAACGAACTGTTTGAGGCGACGTTCGATCACTCTGCGAACGGCTGTGTAGTTCCTCTGGTGCTTGAGCAGCTTTCGGTTGAAGCGATCCGAAACGAGCTCAGTGAGAAACTTCTCGGCCAACCTACCTGCAATGCGCCCCCACGTTTCCTCGCCCTTTAACCTGTCTTTGGCCGCCAAGTACAAATCCCTCCGAGTGGGGCAGTGCTTAAAGCAAATCACCGCCACTGAAAGCGGCTTAGCCTGGTTGGATCTAATTGCAGTAAGCAGATCCGGTGGAATAGCGACGGGATTGGTGGGGTCCCAACCCCGAAGTTCAATTCCCGAGACTTCCGTTTGAAATTTGAGGACTGGCTCGACGACTTTCAAATTGTAATGGAGTTGCAGCATTTGCTAGCGCTGTAGGATCAACACAAACTCGTCCTCTATCAGGCCGCCAGTGCTGTGACGTCCAATCAACATGCCCCTAGTCCTAATTGGATCGCGCAAGACCAAATAGAGCTTGAACCCGATTTCTTCGGCAAATCTTGCCAAGTAACTATGAGTAGCAAAGGGCCGACCGTTTACCTTGCTGTCGCCTAGTACGATCACAGCATAGGCATCATCCCGCAAAACGCGATGCATCTCGCGTAATACGCGCTCCATTCTCACAAAGTACTGGCCTACCTCAAGTGCCCTATCGAGAGACGATTTCCCAATTTGATTAAGGACGTGCCGCAAGAGTGGCATCTTCTCCCTATAAGCTTCAAGCAAATCGGACTTGTCACCCTTCTTATCTCCCATATTGTACTTGAAGTTCGTGCGCTCGCTGCCGATAGTCATCCGATCAAGATTTGAAAGCGTAGAGTCATTGGCCATGCGCAGCCAAAGGAGTTCTAGTTTAGTCGACCGGACGTATTTTTGGGCTGTCAAATACGGAGGTGAAGTAATGATAGCTCCGATGCTCTTGGAGCGGAGGGCGGTTGCCCCGCGCTTGTTGATCGCCCCATCGGCAGCGTACTTGCCCACGCTAACTTGCTGGGCATCGTCCCATATCACTTGAGCTTCTGCCTGAACATCATTCTCGTTCAAGGTCTCCACGAGAAGCTGAACCCGGGCCATGTTTGAGGATACAGCCTTTTCGAACACAGCCTGGACATCCGGATAACGGCTGTGGTCTAGGAACTCCCGCATTTCGCGAAACAGAGATAGGTCGGCCTTGTACTTGGCAGGCTTCAACTTAACAGGCGGTGGAACATTGGGGTCGGCAAGTGAGCAATCCCGAATGATCTTGGAGAAGCATACGAGGAAAAAATCGCGATACTTCCCTGGCTCTATCTCGAGAATTTTTCCGAGCAGAATTCCGAGCCGGTTGCGGGCCGCTCTAGAAAACCATCGCTCGATAGTCTCAGAGCTTGGTTTGACGGGGGTACGCCTCCTACTACCGACAATCGCAGTATAAAGTTCTCGGACTCTTCTTACTGAGAGTGGGGTCGTCTTTACCCGCGAAATGAGCCGAGCTAGTGGGTTAATCTCAACCCCTAGAACGCTCCTTGGTAGGTGAGGATTCACAAGAGCTTCCAACAGCACCGTTCCCGAACCCGCAAACGGGTCTAGAATCTTCGCCTTCTCGTCTATCAGTGCCTCATCCGAAAGAAAGAAAGCTGGAATATGTGGCAGCAGCTTTGCTGGGTAGGGGTGGAGATAATGAGTGAAGACATCTGACCGTCGAATGCCGAGATTTTGCCAACAGAACCCCCGAAAATTGAAATTAATCGCCTCCCGTTTGATAAAAAACCGCTTCCGCAGCTGTTTAATCGTTTGACTTGGCGTCTTGCTGTGTCGGTTCATTAAGATTGTGGGCTCAGACACCATTTACTCCTCAATAGCTTGCCGTCGAACTCCAAGGTGTGGTGCGCGACCGTGTGGTGATAGCACTCAATCGCGGTCTTTCCTTTGAACTGCAAAACCGGCATCTGTGGTTCACTCCTAGTGAATTTGGCGATGAGAATGGATGTAGGCTAGACCACTGCTAACTATCCGTCAAGTAAAAACAAATAGGTTCGAACTCTTCCGAGTCGGGCCGTTGATATAAATCCGGCAGCGTCCTGCTCTTCCATAGTGCGACCCCTATAGTAGCACCGGCGCAGGAGGGCTTAACCACTGAGTTCGGGATGAACATCAAATTTCAAGATTTGATCCCTTTCCTCTCTTTGATTGCCTCTAGGAGTGTCCGAGAAACCGGGTGCGATATGGCGTTTCTCTTCTTCCAGTTTAAGGGATTGGCCCAGCAGTAAAGGGAGGAGCAGGGCCAGCTTTGCACGAATTTCTCACGGGGCGATCTATTTCACTGGTTTTTAACTCGCACTCGCCGTAAAAAGAACAATAGCAAATCTCGATTAACAACCTATTGTAATTTCTCACAAGAATGGGCGCGGAAGGGCCTGGTTCAGCCCAGAATATTTTCCACGGAATGTTCGGTGGTACTACAGTAGCTGGCGATGGAGCGACGAACGTGAAATCCGTTGGAGATGGCAACCCCAAAGCAGCCCGCACACCTTCCCAATGCGGATGCCGAATGCCATCCACCGTCACAGAGAACCATCTGACGAACGCTGGACCAAGACCTTGATTAGTCATTATCCAACCTGCCCCTTCTTCATTGTGATTGAAGCTAAGTCCGATATAAGGGCGAACACTCAAACGCTGATGAAGACGAATTCTGTAGGCTTGATCAATAGAAGCTATGAGAGCACAGGAAGAGATCACTACCGCTGATAATGCAATCCACCGATCACCCGGCCATTGCAATGCCCGGTTGATCAGTTTACACATTAAATCCTTAGATCTCGTGAGTCCAAACACACTAGGACCGTTGGGGGTTCAGACACGGCAATCTAAACAATCTTTTCTGATCCAGCCCTTTCCTCCGCTGATCGAAGAATTCCGGGGTCTTGCAATCACACATTTCACCGAACCCTCTCTGCCGAATCCGTCCATCAGACCATAGGAACGAAAGGTCCGGCTGGGGAAACCAGTCCGGGCGATGATGTGGAAACAAAGACGTGACCGGATCGGGAGACCAAGCCGAAGTTAGTTCCCCGTAAAATAGGGCAAAACAGTAAAGAAGGCAACAGGCGACAGGAAAGGTAAAAGTCAAAAGTAAAAAGGCAAAAGGGGGAAATCTCTGTACTGTTGATACCACGGCGGTTCTCGGCAGTTGGGCTAATTGGGAAAGCACAGGCCAGTTTGGCAGTCCAAAAATGGTTCCAAAAGGGGTTATCCGTACGATCGGGTATGCCGGTGTAGAAGAACGTCTCGACTAGGGTCCAGCCGTGAGCGGAGGCGATATACTCGGCCAGTTTTTTGGGATCGTAGTTTGGGTAGGGGTAGCCGTAGGCTTTTTTGGCAGCGTAGAAGAGGTTCTGCCCATCGACAAATGCGATAGTCCGTTTGAGCGTGGGCTCAGCCGGCACGTTCGCTGCCCCAGAAAAACAAAACCCCGTTGGAGGCCTTACGGCTGATCCAACGGGGAGTAAATACTAAAAACAATATACTGAGCTGCGCCCACATTGTCAAGGCCCGCGTTGTCAAGAGGTCCTCTTAGAGGTTTCGTGCCCGCCTAATCCATCAGGTCGAAACAGACACTGGTTATTTGCCATATCTTATCCCGAGCCTATTCCATCCGTCATCAGAACAAAAGAGCCTGGTTGAGAAGTAACCCAGTCCCGGCTATGATCCAAAATCCAAAGATGTGACCTGCCTGCCGGCAGGCAGGCCGGATCGGAGACCCAGCCGAAGTTATTTTCGCGTAAAATAAGGCAGATTCATTAAGAAGGCAACAGGCAAGCCCTTCGGGATCTCAAATGGCAAATTGCAGATTTCAAATTTGGAATTTCGAGCAAGGGTCAAGAGTAAGAAAGGCAACAGGAAGAAAGAGGAAAAAGAAGGCAATAGGCAATACGAACAGGCGTGAGGCGGAAGGCGTAAGTAGGGGAAAGGATGAAGGCATCAGAATACACACGTGAGGGAACAGGCAGAAGGCGAAAGTTGACGCAGGGGACATTTAAGGATAGGATGACTTTCACTATGACGGCGATTGCGAAGAGGCTAGATCAGAAGCTGACTCGGTGGGCGCCGGAAACAGCTAAGAAAGTTGAGCAGCTCGTAGCGGAAATCATTGACTTAGCCGACCATGATGCGCTCGACCTAGCTCGTTCCCGCAAGGTCGAGCAGGAAGTGCTCGACATTATCGATGAGCCCAAAGCCGGGTGAAGTTTGGCTTGCCGACCTGGGTCTAGCCGCGAAGACTCGCCCCGTCGTTATACTCTCCCGCGATGACCCCCAGGCGCCGCGCGCGCTCGTTACGTATATTCCGCTGACCACACAAAACCGCCGCAGCCATTACGAAATTGAGCTGGGTAATCTGAGGTTCTTGAGAGAAGTGTCGGTCGCAAACGTTCAAGGCATCGGTTCTATTCCGGTGATTCGCTTGCAGCGAAGACTCGGTTCGCTCCCTACCGAAACTCTGGATAAGATCAAGCAAGCTGTCCGTTTTGCGTTTGAGCTGTAATGAGAGGGTGCCGGGGGCGAACACGACAATCTAAACAATCCTGCCTGGGCTGCTGCTGATCGAGGCCCTTAACGCCTCAGGCTCATTACTGACCTTCGGTATTTTGCCGCTCTCTTTCACGAGGAATCCGATCTTTCGTTTTTTAGGCTCCGCCGGGGACATAAGCTGGCGGATCGCGTCAAAAACCACCTTGAACTGCGCATCGTACTTTTTCTCCATCGCATCAAGCTTTCTTGCGAGATCTTTATGAGTCGCCAGCATCTCACGCAATCGCACAAAAGCCCTCATGATTTCGATATTCACATGAATAGCACGTTCACTGTTGAGAACGGTCGACAGCATGGCAATGCCCTGTTCTGTAAAGACAAGGGAAGCATACCGACGACCACCACGCCCTTTGTTTGAGGTCGCAAATTGCGACCTCAAAGATTCGACTTCTTCAAGGGTCAAGAAGTCACAAATTGTTCAGGAAAATGTGTCAGGAACCTCAACCGCAACTCATTTCCGACCAACGGGCTTTAGATCGTCGAGCACCCACACCCGTACTGGGCGTCCACGCGCCCGTAAGACGGGTGCCGCCATTTGTTGCAGTTGCACCACCACGCGGACTTTTTCCGAGAAAGACAGCGCGGCCAGTTTCCGCCGGCGTTGCTCCTTTGCAGCGATGAGCCGGGCGATTTCGGGCCTCAGGGTGTCCATTCTTTCCATTTGGCGTCCAGACTTCGGAACTCGAGACTTGCAACTGTGAAAGCACAGATGGGCTTTTTTCAACGGTCTGTTCACAACCGCTCCTCCAGCCAGTCCAGCATGAAGGGAACATTGTGCGCCCAATAGTCATGGCTGCAGTGGATGGTGCCTCCGGCCGCGGGGTCATCGTAGATTCTCAGGGTCTTGTCGGAGCTCCCGATCGCAGCGAAAAGGCGCCTGGCGCCCTCGACGCGCATCAGCCGGTCGTCGGCCCCGTGCGTGATCAGAGCCGGGCAGGCGATTCGCCCAGCCACTCCTTCAAGCGTGAAGGCCTTAAGCAGCTCGCGCGCCTCGGCGTCGCTAACGCCTCCGAGGAGGCGCTGGAGCGTTGGCCGGAGGTGCTCGCAAAACAGGTACAGGTCGTCGAGAACGCTGTAACAGCCGCTCCAGGCAATAAGCGCCTTAACGCGCGGGTCAAAGGCCGCGGCGCGCGGCGCATAGTAGCCTGCCATGCTGATCCCGATGAGCGCGATGCGCCCGCCCTCCACCTCCGGCCGGGTCATAAGATAGTCGATGCAGGCCTTCACCGGCACCTCGTAATCGTGGCGCGCGGGTATCGCCTTCACGTAGGACGACGAGCCCCGGCCCGGAGTGTCGACAAGGAGGAGCGCCCAGCCGCGCTCCAGCACCTGCCTGCCGCTGAAGAAGATTTCCTCGGCGAACGCATCGGCCCCTCCGATCAGAAAAACCGCCGGCCATTTCCCGCGAGCGGGATTGAGAGGATGACAGAAATAGCCGTCGTATGCGTCGTTGCCGCAACGCACGGTGATCGTCTCAATCGGCGGCGCGTGCAGCCGCGCCGCCGCGCGGAAGTTTTCCTGGGACTTGAGGAACCGTGCCTTCTTCCTGGCCGGCTCATCGGCGCTGAGAAAAATATCCGACATCCGGTAGTACTGGTTGGCGTGAAAGAAGTTTTGCATGCTGGTCCGCGTATGGCCCGACTGAAGCGCCCGCTTGGCCTTGGCTTCCGTGGCCTCGGCGAGCCCGAGCCAGGCGCGCTCCCATCCTTCCTTGTCGCCCGGCTTGAGATTGCGGCAGAGGCGGGCGATATCGAAAACGTCGCCGCCCCCCTGCTGCGCCTCGGCAACAAGCCGGAGCGTTTGCGACTCGAACGGACCTGACGGTTGGAAAAAATCAAGCATGGCTCCTCCTTAAAGGCGATTAAAAATAGGCTAAGTCAGTCGCGGGCGTCAAGGGTAGGGAAAAGTAAAGCCGGAAGGTTCTGATTGCTATTTCGACGCTCTCGGATACAAGGCATCCATCATCTTGCGCTTGTGGTGCGCTGGCGTGCCCAAGTACTGGTACAGCGTGTGGGCCATGACACTATGGGCCATCAAGAGATGCTGGTAGTCCGTGCCGGGTCCGGCGAAGACCATGTGCGCGAAGTTACAGACCTGGTAGTACGCTTCGCTTGCCACCGCCTTGGACTCATGCGCGCTCGCGACGGCCGGCAGGCCGGAATCGAGCCTCCACAGCGTCTCGTAAGTCACCCAGCGCGCTGCGTCAAGATGAACCGACAAGTCCACACAGTGGTCTTGGACGCGCTGGAAGCGGCCAATCGGCTGGCCAAACACCACCCGGGTTCGGGTGTATTCGGCGGTGAAGTCGAAAATCTCCTGGCACGCGCCGACCTGGTACGCGCAGAGTATGGGGATCGCCTTTTCCAAGGCGCGATCGATAATTTGCCAACCCGCGCCGGCCTCACCCAGCATGCTGGAGGCCGGTACCTGCACCTTGTCAAAACGCACCTCGGCAACAGATGCCATGAAGCCAACCTGGGGTGTGACTGATATTCCCGGGCTCTTTCGGTCTACCAGGATAAGCGCGATCTTGCCATTTTCCGTTCGCGCCGCGCAGAGGAAGCTCGTTGCCGACTCCGCGTCGAACACGAACTTCTTTGCGCCTTCAAGCACGAGGCCGGCAGCGGTCCTGCTGAGCCGCGTTTCAACCGACTCAACTCCCCAGTGCACCCCCTTGTCCGTAATCGCGGCGATAACAATGGATTGCCCGCTGCAGATGGCGGGAAGCAACGATTTTTTTTGCGCCTCGGAAGCGCCTTCCAAGACTATCAGCGCACTAAGCACGCCGGAGGAAAAAAAAGGACCGGGAAGCGGCCCGCGCCCCAGTTCTTCAAACACCACGGCAAGGTCGGTAAAAGAAGCGGAAGCGCCGCCGTACTGCTCAGGGATCACCATGCCTAACCATCCCAGGTCGGCCCCTTTTCGGTATAGATCGAGTCGGAAAGTCTCTTTGTTACGGAACCACCGGGTGAGGACGTGGGAAGGCGCTTCGGCTCTTACAAAATCGGCCGCCGCCTTTTTAAACATCTTCTGTCTTTCGTTCAGTCTCAAGTCCATAAGCTATCTTCTAATAAAACGTGATCGTGTTCGTGGAGGGGGACGATCACGTATCACGAGCACGGACTCTTAAATGGTGGTGGGCACCTTCTCTTTTGTCGGGCGGCCGAGGCCCACGCGGCGCGCGAATACCAAGCGGTCGGTATCCAGAGTACCTCCGCCATGCAGTTGACCGGGCCCGCTCCGCACTACATACTCAAAGTCAACTACCTCATTTACCGTAAGATCCGGGACCAGGGCATCGTAGCCCATGATTTGCTGCAACCGCTCGCCGTTTCTGAGCCGCACCATGCGCTGGTGGTACCGGAACTGGGCACCGCCATAGGGATGCGGTTCCCTGGCGTATCGATGCCAGAAGTTTCGCCGCGCAAAGAGGCTCACGGTGTGGAACTCGATCATCATGTCGGCGATGATGTCCCGTACGCTCGTGTCCTCGATGAGGGGTTTCCCGTCGACTCGCGTCTGCTGGCAATACTCCACAACTCCCTCGATCAACGGGTCCACCCCGACCCGACCGTCGCCGCCGTGTTCGAGCTCGAGGTGAGTGTTGGCCACTCTCCAGCCGTTGTTTTCGCCTCCTACCAGATATTTTGCCGGCACGCGGACGTTGTCGAAGAAAACCGTGTTCTTCAACCCCATCATGAGGTACATGGGCTGAATGGTTATCCCCGGCAAGTTTCCCGGAACGTACAGCCAGCCCAGATTCTCGTGCCGCGGGCGAGACGGGTCGGTGCACACAAGCGTCCAGAGGAAGTCCGGCGGATGATGGTAGCCCACCATGGTCTTCTGGCCGTTGACCACATAGTGGTCCCCATCCCTGATGGCCCTGGTAAGACAGGTGGCAATGTCGCTCCCGCCCTGCGGCTCTGTGAGCACCTGCCAAACCGAGACTTCGCCGCGGGCCATGGGAGGCAGGAACTCCCGTTTCTGCTCTTCGGTGCCCCACTTCAGGATAACCGGCGCGACTATGCGCGCAAGGGTGTAGAATACGTGAGCCAGGTTGATGCCGTAGCGATCAAGCTCGGTTTCCAGCACCAACTGGTGGTCGATAGTGAGCCCCGCGCCTCCATACTCTACAGGGAACATCGGGAACAGCCAGCCTTTCTTCCCCAGCTTTTCGGCCAGCTCACGCCGGAACCGGTACTCTTCCTCATTCTCCCGGGTCGACCATGAAGCCGACCACCTTAAGTTCTCAGACCCCCGCATGTTTTCTTCAAACCAGCCTCGGACCTCTTTCCTGAACTCACTGGTCTCCGGGGTATCTGCCTGTAGATTAAAGTCCATGGGCGCCTTCTCCTCTAAGCTTTTTGATTCGGGTTTTAAATCACCCCATGTGCGGAGAACCGGAGTCGGCCCTTTCCTCAGTCCGGAATCTTCAGGTCAGAAATCTTCAGGGCGATGCCGAGAGGCAATGCTTTATCGCCGATACTCTGAGCCGTTCCTAATCTGGACATTTCCCAAGATGAGACAGACTCTTTCGAGAGTCCTTCCTTCG
>Ga0082335_1001419_pt1 | contig 51046 bp, 52 predicted proteins | sample Subgrocontami58m_FD_72375 | JGI IMG/M metagenome (GOLD analysis project Ga0082335, IMG submission 72375) | Subsurface groundwater microbial communities from S. Glens Falls, New York, USA - GMW37 contaminated, 5.8 m (SPADES assembly) (version 2) ... | reverse complement strand
TCCGGATAATCTAAATGATCTGATTTCCAAAATAAATTCTGTTATATCCGATAAAAATCTGGTGAAATCTCTGGTAGCCAAAGGCAAACTCCAAGTTAAAAAATATTCCTGGGCCAAAATGTCAAATAAAACCTGGGAAATTTATCAATCAGTCCTCAAATCCCATACTCCAGAGCGTGGTAGTTAGTAACTATGAAAAAACTAATTGTGAATGCAGATGATTTTGGATACACAACTGGCGTTAATGCTGGGATTATTCAGGCACATCTCAAAGGAATAGTTACTAGCACCTCGTTGATGGTTTATGGGAGAGCGGCTGCCGAAGCAAAAGATCTTTCAAAGTATTCCAAGCTCTCTCTCGGTTTGCACTTTCAAATTACCAGCGAAGGTTTAAGAGCAGACCTATCTAAATACTTAATTCTTCCCTTTTTGTCCGTAAAAAAAATTAAGAAAGAGTTTGATGAACAAGTAAATGAGTTCATGAGCATTGTTGGAATGGCTCCCGACCATCTAGATTCTCATCATCATGTTCACCTACGTCAAAACGTTAGGCCTGTATTCGAAGATTACTCTAAGAAGCACAAAATTCCAGTCAGAGGTTTCAATGGAGTTAATTTTATGGACGATTTCTTCGGCTGGAACAGTCTAAGAATCTCGGATCCATCAAAAATAAGCACGGACTTTTTACTGAAAATATTATCCGAACTTAAAGACGGAACAAGCGAAATAATGTGTCATCCAGGAATATCTGATAGCGAACTTCGAAAAATATCCAAATATTCTGACGAGAGGTCAGGAGAGTTAAAAACTTTAACAAGCCCCAAAATTATTGAATTTGTAAAAAAGACGAAAATTTTACTAATAAACTGGAAAGATATTTGATATATCGATTAATCTATGGATCAATCAATTAAACATGAAGAAATTAAGTTTGAGAATATTCTAAAGTTAATTTTAAAAGAAAAAAAGATCGGGGGCTCCGTGAGGAGAAAAACTTAGTGCTCCCCTAGCGGTTAAACTAGGCGATTCCTAAGTCACCCGATCAATATGGATAAACTATATCAAATATGAATAATTTGTCAAGTGAAAAGATAGCAATAGTTTATGATTGGGTGAATAAGTGGGGTGGGGCGGAGCGAGTACTCCTGACACTCCATGAAATGTTTCCCGATGCACCTCTGTATACATCGGTACATAACCCCGCCACAGCGAGGTGGGCAAAGGTCTTCCCAAAAGTTTATACTTCATGGCTAAACAACTTGCCTTTTGCAAAATCCCATCATCAATGGTTTGCTTGGGCGATACCCCCGGCTTTTGAATCATTTAATTTTGATCAATATGACTTGGTAATTTCGGTAACTTCGTTTGCGGCCAAAGGAATAATTACAAAGCCTCACACGAGACACATTAGTTATTGTCTGACTCCAACTAGATTTTTATGGAGCCATGCAGATCATTATAAAACTGCGCTTTTTGGACCATTGTTTGAATATTTAAAATACTGGGACAAGATAGCATCCAATCGTCCTGACAAATTAATTGCTATATCTAAGACGGTTCAAAAAAGAATTACTGACTATTATCACAAGCAGTCAGACATTATTTACCCACCAGTGGACACGGAATATTTTGTTCCAGCCGAAAACTCCAAGAATGATTATTTTTTGTGTGTGGGGAGGATGGAATCCTACAAAAATAGTCGAAAAATAATAGAAATATTTAATGAGATAGAAGCATCTTTAATAGTGGTTGGTACTGGTAACGAGGAATCAAAATTAAAAAATATTGCTAGACCAAATATTAATTTTGTAGGTCAAGTGAACGATCCTAAATTACTCGAATATTACCAAAATTGCAAGGCAGTGATATTCTGGCATGAGGAAGATTTTGGAATTATACCTGTCGAAGCCATGGCATGTGGCAAACCGATAATGGGTTTAAACCAAGGTGGCGTGTCAGAGACGGTCATTAATAACCTAACCGGCATCTTAGTATCTGACGATGTGGAACAGTTAAAATCTGCGATTCTTAATTTTGACATCAGGAGATTCGACCCCAAAGTCATCCGCAAAAGAGCTTTGGAGTTTTCAAAAGCCAAATTTATTGCTAAACTGACCAGACTATGCAATATAGTGATTTGAAGAGGACGTTGGATATCTTTTATGCTGTTATTTTAGGTATCGTATTTGGTCCAGCATGTTTACTGACGGCAATAGCAATTAAATTGGAATCTCCCGACGGACCTGTCTTTGCAGATATACCAAACAGAGTAGGTAAAAATGGTAAGTTATTCAAATTATTTAAGTTCCGTTCGATGATTCCCAATGCTCGCGCACTTTTAAAGACCGATCCTAAATTAAAAAAACTATTTGAAGAATATAAAAAAAATAGTTTTAAGTTGAACGACGATCCAAGAGTCACCAGAGTAGGAAAATTTATCCGGAAATATTCAATTGACGAAGTACCACAAATATTTAATATCCTCAGAGGCGAAATGAGCCTGATTGGACCCAGGCCATATTTTGCTGATGAACTGGATTACCAACAAAAAAAGTATCCATTAACGCAAGAATTGGTAAAAAGTGCTTTGTCAGTCAGACCAGGGATTACTGGCCAATGGCAGGTATCGGGGAGAAGTGAAATAAATTTTGATAAGCGGATTGATATGGATGCCCACTATGCCGAGAACATGAATCTATGGTATGATTTAAAAATCCTGCTCAAAACTCCATTTGTTATGCTATCGGGGAAAGGGGCAGTCTAAAATATATGGAACCAGAAACTGAAATAGTACACCCCATTGAGCTAGAGTCACAACCCGATATGAAAAAACCAAATGGGTTGATAAAGATCATAAGTAAAATTTCCAAATTTTTATTACTATTGATGTTGATTGCAGCAATTTCTGGAGGAGCTATCTATTTATCCGCATCGGGTCCAATAAAATCAATAACTCAAAGAATTAATAATCTGCAAAGAATCGGCAAATCAGCATCAACTATTGCCAAATCACAAGACTTGATAGCGATGAAGAAAATATTGACTGATTCCCAGGCCGAAATCGAAGGAATCAGGCAGGACGTGCAAAAAATGGACTGGATGAAAGGATTTCCAATAATTAATAATTATTATTCCGATGGAATTTCCGTGTTGGGAGCAGCAGATGATATGATTAATGCCGGAAAGATCGCCATTGACGGGATTGCCCCTTATGCCGATGTAATAGGTCTCAAGGGCTTGGCGACAACAGGTGATGGGGCCAAAACGGCTCAAGACAGAATTAGTTTTATTGTCGAGACTCTGGATAAGCTTAAACCCCAACTTTCGGAAATTGGAAATAAATTGTCTTTGGCTAAGGCAAAAATGGACAAAGTTGACCCGACGAGATACCCAATGGCATACAAAGGAAAATCTATCAGACCTCAAATTATTCAAGCTATTACTTTATTGGATCAAGCATCCGCCTTGGTCAACGACGCCAAACCCATATTAGAAGCCGCCCCCTATTTATTGGGTAAGGACAAACCTAGAAAATATTTATTGTTGTTTCAAAACGAAGCTGAGTTGCGTCCCACCGGCGGATTTTTGACCGGATACGCGGTGATTGAAATTAATAAAGGTAAAATTTCGACCTTGCAATCGGATGATATTTACAAGCTGGATGAAAAGTTACCGAAGAGAATCCCAGCCCCTGAGCCTATCAAAAAATATCATCCCAATGTGCCATATTGGTATATGCGTGACCAAAATCTGTCTCCAGACTTCCGGTCTTCCATGGATACTTTCATGGCCAACTACGATCTGACCGGGTCACCGAAAGTGGATGGGGTGATCGCGGTAACCACCAAAGTCTTGGTTGATTTGCTGAAAGTCACGGGGAAAATAGGGGTTCCGGGTTTTGGTAACTTTAGTGCCGAGAACGACCCGCGGTGTAATTGTCCGTCAGCTTTTTATGAACTTCAGATGTTGGCCGGATCGGAGGAACCGGTGATCTGGGACTCTGTTTCAGGAAAAATTATTCAGGCCCCGGCTAATTATGGCAATAGAAAATTATTCTTGGGACCGGTCATGTATTCAGTCTTAGCTAATGTCATGGCCCAACCAAAAAGCAAATTTCCCGAACTGTTTAACACAATATTGAGTTTAATTTCTGGTAAACAAATAATGATGTATTCCTTTGATCCTACCGCCCAATCAGCTGTAGAAGCCTTTAATATGGCCGGAAGAATGAAGACTCCCGGTGAGGCTCAAGATTATCTGATGGTGGTAGATACTAATTTTTCCGGAGGCAAGACCAATATTTGGGTACGCTATGAAGCCAGTCAAAATATTGAAATTGGTGGTGATGGCTCAGTCACCAAGACTGTCACTCTCAATTACACCAATCCTCAGGAAGGATCGGTAACAATAGGAAGTGGCCGGAGATTAAACGGCATGTTCCGTGATTGGCTGAGAGTCTATGTGCCCAAAGGCAGTACACTGATAGAATCAAAGGGATTTGAGACCGGAGAAGCAGTGGGAGAAGATCTGGGTAAGACAACATTTGAAGGATTTTTTACATTGGCGCCCCTGAATGTTAAATCGATCACTTTAAAATACAAATTGCCTTTCAAGATCAAGTCTCCGTATAAATTATTGGTGCAAAAACAAGGTGGGGCCAAAGATTTTGTCTACAAGACCAAAATAAATGGCAAAAATCAATCGGAGTTTATTCTAAATAGCGATTCTGAGCATGCGTTCGTATACTGACGAAGGAATCGTCATCAAACGGCACAATTTGGGAGAGGCAGATAAATTAATTACCTTGTTTTCAAAAAGTCATGGGAAAATTACACTCATGGCCAGGGGAGTACGCAAGCTTGCATCAAAAAGAGCCGGATCAATTGATTTATTTAATTTGATTAAGTTTCATGCCGTGTCCGGAAGAGGAGAAATAGATACTCTGACTGAAGTCCAGTTAATTACTGATTTTTCGGGTTGGAAAAAACATTTGGGACGGGTAAATATTGCATATCAATTATGCGAGATGATAGATAAGCTGACTCCGGACCGGCAGTCCCACCCGGAAATTTATAATATTCTCTTTGCCTCTCTATCTCAAATCTCAACTCTTGGTGTGGATTGGGAATTAAAAATTAAAAATTATAAATTAAAAATTTTGACTGCCTTGGGTTACTGGCATGCTGACAAAAAACACGACGGTGATCTCAATGACCTGATCGAATCTCTCTCCGAGCGCCCGCTCCATGCTCACAAAATATTGGCTAAACTTAAGTGATATAATTTAGATATGGATTTAATGGAAAAGATTGTCAGTTTGTGTAAAAGACGGGGGTTTGTGTTTCCAAATTCAGAAATCTACGGCGGATTGCAAGGATTTTATGATTATGGGCCATTGGGGGTAGAAATGAAAAATAATTTGAAGCAACTGTGGTGGAAGTGGTTTACCATGGAGCACGAAAATATCGTGGGAATTGATGGGACTATTATTGACCACCCAAAAGTATGGGAAGCCTCAGGCCATATCCAAAGTTTTGTTGATCCGTTGTCAGAATGTAAAAAATGTCACCATAGATTTAAATCAGACGATTTGACCACGAAAGATTGTCCTGACTGTGGTGGAGAATTAACTGAACCAAAAAACTTTAATATCTTAATGGGCACAGAATTGGGAGTAATTGAAGGTGAAAAAACTAAAGCATATTTGCGAGGTGAAGCCTGCCAAACTATTTATTTAAATTATAAAAATGTACTCGATTCAACCAGAATAAAAATCCCGTTTGGAATTGTGCAAATAGGAAAAGCTTTCCGAAACGAAGTTACACCTGGAAATTTTATATTTAGGCAACGTGAATTTGAGCAATGGGATTTACAGTGGTTTACCCATCCATCGGAAATGGATAAATGGTTTGAGTTTTGGAAAACTGAACGCATGAAATGGTATCAAAGTTTGTTTAATGATCATTCTAGACTTACTTTTCATAAACACGAAAAACTGGCACACTATGCCAAAAAGGCATTTGATATTCAGTTTGATGGCAAAGAGATGGAGGGAATTCATTGGCGGCAAGATTGGGATTTGGGCCGGCACAGCCAATATTCAGGTCAACAATTAGATTATGTAGATCCTGAAACAAACGAAAAATATATTCCCTGGATCGTGGAAACATCAGGGGGAGTTGACCGCACATTCCTATTTTTGCTGATGGATGCCTATACCGAAGAAAAAGATAGGTTAGTCTTAAAATTGAGTTCCAAAATCGCACCCTATAAAGTCGCTGTGTTTCCGCTGGTCAGAAATAAAGAAGATATTACCAACAAAGCCCGGACACTCTATCTCTATCTCAAATCTCAAATCTCTACGGTCTGGGATGACCGGGGTAATATCGGAAAAAGATATTATGCCCAGGATGAGATAGGGACTCCGTGGTGCGTGACAGTGGATTATGAGAAAGATTCTGTCACAGTCCGAGATAGAGATACTACCAAACAAGAGCGAGTGGATATTTCTCAGCTTGACAGTTATTTTCAAAATAAGTTAAAGTAACCACATGAAAGATCTTTGGCCAATAATCGCAGCGGTAGTGATTTTGCTCGCTTCAGCTTCGGTAATTTATGTAGCCAAGAAAAACGGGGGAGAATTACCAAAGCCTTCGTCTTCTCCCGCACCAGTTGCAGCGGTCCAACTAAGTGAAAACAAACAGCCAAAAGTAGCAATGCAATTTGATGCCAAGGGTAATTACGTAACAGTTACTATCTCAAATTTGTATGCTGATCAATTGGAATACAATCTGATATATGATGCCACAGTCAAGGGCAACCAAATCCAAACAGGTGTCAACGCTTCAACTTCCGTTAAAGGCAAGTCGACTTACACTCAAAAACAATTACTGGGCAGTGAGTCCAGTGGTAAATTTACCTATCACACTAATATCAAAAATGCAGTCATGGAGCTGACCCTGCGTGATGCGAGCCGTTCTTCTGTCTTCTCCGCTACTTATCCATTTGAGGTAAAAGTTGATAAATCTTCTGACTTGAAGGCGAATTAGAAATTTTCGTCTTTTGTTTGTCTTGACACAACTGTAAAAATGGGGGATAGTGGTATGAAGTGGTATAAAGTGGTATGTTTATCGGCCGTTACAATCATCATCTCGAGGAAAAAGGGCGGTTATCGATCCCCAAAAAATTCCGTGCCCAATTGGAAAATGGCGCAATCTTGAGTCAAGGCTTAGATGGTTGTCTGTTTTTGTATCCTAGGCCCGCTTGGATGAAACTAATTGACAAATTAAATCAAATGCCACTGACCCGAGCCGACTCGCGTAATTTCCTGCGAAGTCTGAGTTACGGGGCCACTGAAGTAGAGATAGATTCATTGGGAAGAATTTTAATACCCGATTATCTCCGAGATTTTGCTGGGATCAAATCTGATTGTGTAGTTGCCGGGGCCGTAGATCGTATTGAAGTATGGGATACTGTCACTTTTGAAAAATTCAATACCAAAATAAGTGTTCAGCCTAAGGATTTCATATGAACGACTACCACACACCCGTCTTACTAAATGTAGCTATTGATTATCTAAATGTCCGGCCCGGGCACAAATATATAGATGCTACTTTGGGTGGTGGGGGTCATTCTACCCTGATCAAATCCAAGGGAGGCCAGGTATTGGGGATCGATCAAGACAAAGATGCAATTAACCACTCAAAAAATATTGTTGATTTAGCTATCAAGACCAATTTTATTCATCTGGAAGAGGTGGCTAAAAATAACAATTGGTATCCGGTTTCGGGAGTGCTTCTCGATCTGGGAATGTCTATGCACCAGATAGAAGATTCCAAGAGAGGATTTTCTTTTCAATTTGATGGGCCACTGGATATGAGAATGGGAAATTCTGCTGTAACGGCAGCAGAATTAGTTAATCAGTTATCAGTTGATCAATTAGCTAAAATAATTAAAGAATTTGGTGAGGAACCACTGGCAAAATCTATTGCCCAGAGAATTATTGCTAATAGACCTTTAGCCACGACAAAACAGTTAGTTGACTTGATTGGAAATCCTGAGCGAAGTCGAAGGACCTTTCAAGCATTAAGAATCGCGGTCAACGATGAATTGGGTTCATTAATGCAAGTTATACCACAAATAAAAAATATATTAGACCCGGGTGGACGGGTAGTAATAATTAGCTTTCATTCTTTGGAAGACAGGATTGTTAAAAATCACTTTAAGAATTGGGGAATTGCTTTAACTAAAAAACCAATTGAGGGAGAACGTGGCAGTAAACTGCGTGCTTTTGAAAAAATATGAAAAAAGTTTGGTTAATATTAATTGTCAATATTGTTTTGGGGCTTGGCCAGTTTTGGCTTTTGAGTCTCATTTCTACGGATGGCGAAGAAATTTGGCAGCAAGTGCAGGCGCAAAAAATCATCCAATCTCAGAATCAAATTCTCAAACAAAAGATATTTTCTATATCTTCTTTGCCAGAAGTAAAGCTGCGGGCCGAAAAGATGAATTTTATACCATTGAAAACAGATTTTTGGCGTAGTGCGGTTGTTGCACAAGTTAAACCATGAAAGGACGCTACTTATTTTTGAATATCGGCTTTTTACTAATTCTATTATTACTGATTTTACGCCTGGGTTATTGGCAGATTATAAAAGCTTCGGAACTAAATACTGCTGCTAAATCGCAACGCCAATCTTCCAGAAAGATCCCAAGCAATAGAGGAGAAATTAGAGCCAAAGATGGCTTTGCTTTAGCCACTAGTCTGACTCAATACCGTTTGCTGGTTGATACACGATATTTTCCCAAAAATCAAAAAGATTTTGCACCATTGATACCAATCCTAGGTGCATCAACGAGTGCCAATTTGATTTATAAAATCAATGATTTAAAAACAATATGGTTTCCACTTACAGACGGCTTAACCGAAGAACAAAAACTTCAAATAGAGCGTTATAAGATTCCGGGATTGGAGTGGGAAAGCGGCATCTCCCGTTGGTATCCGGAAAGCAGTATTAGTGCGCATCTCTTGGGATTTATGGGACAGGATTCACAGGGTAACCCTAAAGGATATTTTGGACTGGAGGGCTTCTATAATCGTGAATTGTCAGGCAGGTCCGGGAAAATGGTGGGTGAAATAGATGCTTTCAAAAGACCAATCTTGATTGATGGCCAGGAGCTGATATCTGATCAGCCGGGGACAGACCTAACAACTTCAATTGAGAGACCAATACAATATATCGCTTATCAGAAATTGAAAGCAGGACTTGAGCGCTATCAAGCAATGTCAGGAACAATTACTATTATGGAGCCTGGCACTGGCCGGATAATTGCCATGGTTTCGATACCTGATTATGATCCAAATAATTACGGAGATTATGGCGATAGTCTATATCGAAATCCAATAATTGCTGATGCCTATGAGCCGGGAAGTACTTTTAAAGTTATTGTTATGTCAGCAGCTCTTGACGCGGGGGTATTAGATGAAAATACCAAGTGCACGATTTGTTTTGGTCCCGTAGTGATTGGAGACGCAGTAATAAAGACTTGGAATGAAAAATATTATCCCAATAACACAATGGCCGAAGTGATTGTCCACTCAGACAACACCGGGATGGTATTTGTGGGCCGGAAGTTGGGAAAAGACAGGCTTTTGAAATATTATGACAAATTTGGCTTAGGCCATATGACGGGTGTGGATTTACAGGAAGAAACAGATGCCAGTCTCCGCCCGGCTAAAGATTGGTACGAGCTGGATGTAGCTGCCAGTACATTTGGTCAAGGAATTGCAATTACACCATTGCAAATGTTGCGGGCGGTTGGAGCTATTGCCAACAGAGGAAAGATGATGACACCGTCTCTCGTCGATTTGATAGGTAAAAACTCAAAACCATCAAATGCCGGGTTACAAGTAATTTCGCCAATTGCAGCTGCAAAGATGACAAAAATGATGATCAATAGTGTAGACCGGGGAGAAGCCAAGTGGGCAAAGCCCGCAGGCTTCGTAATTGCCGGAAAGACCGGAACCGCACAAATTCCAGTATCAGGTTATTATGACAAGACCAAGACCATCGCCTCTTTCGTGGGTTTTGCCCCGGCCGATAACCCTAAGTTTGTGATGTTAGTTACGTTGCGAGAACCCAAAACGTCACCCTGGGGATCAGAAACAGCTGCGCCCTTGTGGTTTGAAATGGCCCGTGAGATATTTCGTTATTATAGAATAACACCGGATTAGATTATAATATCATTATGACCCGCCATACAATCTCAGTTAGACACGCAATTGACGGTATACGCCAGGCTTTTGTAACCCAGCCAAATTTTAAAGTCCATCTGATTTTGTCATCATTGGCTGTCATTTTGAGTTTTGTATTGCAACTTGATCATTGGGAATGGATAATTTTGATTTTGACAATTACTGTCGGCCTTGTCATCGAAATGGTAAATACAGCTATCGAATCAGTGGTGGATTTGGTGTCTACTGAATGGAGAAAAGCCGCCAAGACTGCCAAAGATGTTTCTGCTGGGGCGATGTTAATTTATGCTCTTGGATCAGTATGTGTGGCGGCACTTTTGTTTATTCCCAAAATTTTATGGCTATATATTTAGGCTTATTAATGTTTTCTTTTATAGTCACCTGCGTGGCAATTGTCCCATTTATCGATTTTTTGTTTGCCCGCAAAATCACCAGAAAGGATGAAAGAGCACAGGTGGAGGCGGGAGATACCGAAGCTTTCCGAAAACTACACGATCTGCACAACAAAAAAGTGGGAACTCCGATAGGTGGCGGTATCTTGATAATTTTTATAGTCAGTGTCTTAACTGCAATAATGTTGCCTCTGCTTTCCCGGATGGGTTTGTATATAACTTCAGCCTTTCCCCTAAAAGATGAGTTAAATGTCATTTTTTTTACCTTCATTTCTTTTGGAATATTGGGATTATATGACGATCTGGTAAAGATATTTGGATTTGCAAAGACCGGGTTTTTTGGGCTGAGAATGCGACACAAATTAATAATTCAATTTATTTTGTCTATCATGGTTGCCTTATTGTTATGGTTCAATTTAAAAATAGATATCTTAAATATTCCTTTTTGGGGTGTAATTCATTTGAAAATTTGGTATGTGCCGGTAGCAACATTTTTAATCATGGTTTTTACCAACGCCTTTGATTTTACCGATGGTGTAGATGGGTTATCTTGTGGGACGCTTCTGATTTGCCTTTTGGCTTTTTGGGTCTTGTCTGTCAGTTTCCTGGACACACCATTGTCGATATTTATTGCCCTGTGGATTGGGGCCCTGATTGCCTTTTTATATTTTAATGTTTATCCGGCGCGGATTTGGCTTGGCAATGCCGGTGGATTGGCTTTTGGAGCTACCTTGGGAGTTGTAGGACTGTTGTTGGGCAAGCCTGTAGCCATGCTTGTCATTGGTGGGGTGTTTGTGGCTGAGGGGGCCAGCAGTTTCTTGCAGATTGTATGGTTTAGACTTTTTGGTAAGCGTTTGTTTCCAATAGCCCCGATTCATCATTGGTTGCAAGTGGCAGGATGGCCCGAGCCAAAAATTGTGATGAGGGCGTGGCTTGTGAGCATTGTACTGGCAATATTTGGACTATGGCTGGCATTGCTGTAATATGAAATCTGGAAATTGGATACTGATGCTAACACTATTGTTAGTAGCGTTTGGGATAATAATGGTAGGAAATGCTTCCTTTGCCGACGCCATGGCTGACTTTGGTGACAAATGGCACTATGTCCGGTTTCAGACGATATGGGGGGCAATTGGTCTAATTATCATGGTCATATCTTCCCGGTTTTCAATTAAAAAATTGGAATTATTAAGCCAAATATTTCTATATATAAATATATTTTTACTTATTTTAGTTTTAATTCCCGGAATAGGCAACAAAATACTGGGGGCCAGGCGGTGGCTGGGATTTGGCAGCTTTGGATTTCAGCCAGCTGAATTAGTCAAATTGACACTGACTATTTATCTGGCGAAATTACTTTCGATATCAGAATATAGCCTAAAAAAAATTATTTATATTGTGGGAAGTATTCTGACTTTGGTAATGCTGGAACCGGATATGGGCACTTCCATAATAATTTTACTGATTAGTGTGACTATGTATTTTGGAAGCGGTAAATCTCTGGTACCATTGGCATTAACGGTTCCGATAGTAGGATTAATTTTTGGCGCACTAATAATATTTTCTCCATACAGGCTAGAACGGCTAAAAAGTTATCTTGATTTTCAGCGTGATACCCAAGGCTCCTCATATCATATCCGCCAAGCTTTGCTGGGAATTGGGTCGGGAGGAATCTGGGGAGTGGGTTTTGGCCAGTCAAAACAAAAATATCAATTTTTGCCGGAAGTGACTACCGATTCGATCTTCGCGGTTTATGCTGAAGAGACAGGTTTTGTGGGATCAGTGGTTTTAATTGGTGTTTTTGGCTGGTTAGTTTATCAAGGATTGGCAATTGCCAAAGCCTCCAGGCAAAACTTTATGAGCTTAATGGCTTTGGGAATTACCTCCTGGGTTGGCTGGCAATTTGTAATCAATGTTGCTGCCATGACCGCTCTTTTTCCTCTAACTGGAGTTCCTCTACCCTTTATTTCCTACGGCGGTTCATCTTTGGTGGTTCTCCTCTGTGCCATGGGGCTTATAGTTAATATATCCAGAAATTCCACTTGATCACTTTCCACTCCCGATGTGGAAAATACTATTGATAAATAATCCCACCTTTCAGGTGGGATTTTAAATAACTATTTACTATTTGGCAACTCATGTTAAAATCGTCAAATGAATGGAGTTATCAGTCCAGAAATACCATTATTAGCTCAAAATGCAATAAATAAGCTTCAAAGAGCAGTGGAAAACCCACTGGATACTGCCTTTGGTTTATCAGTTCTTGGTAATCTAGCGAGGCAAAAAATATTGGATATAACTGAGCCGAAGGATACTGATACCAAAGCTTTAGTGGTGACCGATGAAGAATTAGTGAGCCCGAGAGAACAAACTCAGTGGGAAAATTTATTCAATTTATATATAGGCCCAATTATTGAACCGCTGATTTTGTCTCAGATGGTACTTAATGCACAATATTGGGATGTTCTTGAGATAAATGAAAATAATGCTAAGTCGGAGAGTGACGAAATATTAAGGCAGGTTCCAAGAGAGTTGAAGGTTTTGGATGGTTTTTTATTAGATAAAAGAGATGTGATGGTAGTAACCAGTAGAATAAAGGTAATCCGAGAAGATCAATTGTAATATATAATTGTTTAGTATGAAAACGCTTGTATTTACTGGGGGGCATCATACGGGGGCACTAGAAGTGGCGAAGGAGCTTAAAAATAAAGGCTGGAAGATTGTTTGGTTTGGGCACCGGCATTCAGCTTGGGGAGATACATCTGATTCTGCTGAATACAAAGAGGTGACGGCCGAAAATATCAAATTTTATAATCTTCTGGCCGGAAAATTTCACAAGACTTTTAATCCTCTGAAATTAATTAGAATTCCCTGGGGATTTATTCATGCCTGTTACCTGTTACTGTTACTGAAACCTCGTGGAATTGTGTCTTTTGGAGGCTACTTGGCAGTACCGACAGTAATTATGGGCTGGGTTATGGGGATTCCCAGCGTTACCCATGAACAAACTATTACCCAAGGCTGGGCCAACAAACTGATTTCTAAGTTTGTAATCAAAATTGCCGTCACATGGAAAGAAAGTATTAAAAATTATGATAATAAAGCAGTTCAGATAGGTTTACCTCTACGTCCGGAAATTCTGAAAGTTAAAAAGAGAATAACAAAACGGCCGCTATTATTTATTACAGGAGGTAAACAAGGGTCGCACGTGATTAATGAAGCTGTATTTGCTGCTTTACCAAATTTAAAGTATGATATTTTGCATCAGACTGGAAATAATAGTGAATTTGGTGATTTTGAAAAAGCCAAAGCTATTAAATTATCAAATTATAAATGTGTAGATTATTTAAATGCCAGTGAACAAATCCAGGCATTGGTAGATGCGGATGTAGTGATATCCAGATCGGGTGCGCATATTATTTATGAACTGGGCTACTTGGGAAAAAAGTGTGTACTAATACCAATTCCTTGGGTCTCGCACAACGAGCAATATAAAAATGCCCTAGTTTTGCAGCAGGCAGGTATGGCCATAATTTTAACGCAAGATAAGCTAAATGATCGGAGTTTGATTGACACAATTGAGGATGCCAAAAAATTAGAGCCAAAGAAATTGATATTACCTAGAGATGCCAGCCAAAAAATGGCCAATCTATGCGAAAGTTACTTTGGTTAATTATATTGATTCTAATTTTTGCGTGGGGTCTGGGTAAAATTAATTCGCGTCCCAAAAAAATAAGAGAGACAGTAAAGATATCTACAAACCCTACAGCACTAATTCTTACCAAACTTTCGGCATTATCACCTGGTCCTTCAAAGTCCGATTTGCAAAATGGAGTTTTGACTGCTACCCTATCATCAGGGTTGACAATAATTATGGATGTTCAAAATTTAAAACCAGATTGGGAGACGGTCTTACAATTTATATTAACCAGAAGTAAAATAGCTGGTAAGGTTCCTAAACTCATTGACTTAAGATATGTGTCACCAATCATAAATTATGGCCAAAAGTAAATTAATTGCCGCAATTGACATCGGAAGCTCCAAAATAGTGACGCTTTTGGGTCAAGTCCGCCCGGACAATCCGGATAAAGTCCATGTGGTGGGAGTTTCTTCCATAATATCCCGTGGAATCCGCAAGGGTCAGGTAGTAAATATTGAGGAAGCCACAACTTCCATCACAGAATCTATTGAAGCAGCAGAAAGAATGGCGGGATTTAATCTGAGTAGCGCTTACGTTTCAATTGACGGATCTCATATTGCTTCACAAAATAGCCAGGGGGTAGTCGCGGTTTCTGAACCACACGGTGAAATTGGTCCAGATGATGTCAGGCGGGTTATGGACGCTGCCCGCGCTTTATCTCTGCCAGCAGCCACGGAGATAATTCACGTCATCCCCAGAAGCTTTACGGTGGATGGTCAAGATGGTATCAAAGATCCCATAGGCATGACAGGAGTGCGCCTAGAAGTGGGGACTCACATTGTGACTGGCTCGAGTACATCTATTAAAAATTTGCAAAAGTGTTTAGCAGACGTCGGGTGTGACGTGGCGGCTATGGTATTTGGTGGATTGGCCGGAAGTTATGCCGTACTCACCGATACAGAACGGGAATTGGGTGTGGTGCTGATCGATATTGGTGCGGGGACGACTGATATCGCTGTTTTTATCGAGGGAGCACTATCACATTCTGCCGTTCTACCGGTAGGAGCCAAAAATGTGACTAACGATTTGGCCATTGGACTTCGAGTTTCATTGGAAAGCGCTGAAAAAATAAAAATATTTTTGGAAAAGGTAAGTACCAAAGACAAAGAGGATGATGTGGATATAACAAGTCTTGACTTACCTGAGGAAATTAAAAGTGTAGCATACCGTACTTTGGTTGATGGAATTATCAGGCCCCGCTTAAATGAAATATTTCAGGTAGTTGGGGCTGAACTAAAACAAAGTAATCTGGCTGGACTTACCCCCGCCGGACTCGTAATTACAGGAGGCGGATCAATGACGGTGGGAGCCATTGAGAGTGCAAAAAGAGTATTATCTATGCCTGTCCGCATAGGTTTTCCCACAGGAATTTCAGGATTGATAGACGAAATTGAAAGCCCGGCATTTGCTACCAGTGTAGGTCTTTTGACATATGGAAATAAGGCTCATGAAAACATAGGGATAGAATCATCTTGGAGCGACAAAATTCCCTTAAAAGATATGGTTTCCAAAATTGGGGATTTACTTAAGTCTTTACTACCCTAACTTGGCCTGCTACAATCAGCTTGTCTCCTGCCCAAAACATATATGGCATTAGTAAAACCAGATGTTGGCAGGATGGCCAAAATCAAAGTCATCGGGGTAGGGGGCGGAGGTGGTAATGCCCTGAATTCCATGATCTCTTCGGGGACAATTGGGGGGGTGGAGTTTATAGCTGTAAATACCGACGCACAAGTCTTGTTAACCAATTTATCACCCACAAAACTTCAAATTGGAGAAAATCTGACCCGGGGATTGGGTGCCGGTGGTAACCCGGAAATTGGAGTCCAAGCGGCAGAAGAGTCGAGAGAAAAAATAAAAGAATATCTAATGGATTCAGATATGGTGTTTATTACAGCTGGCATGGGTGGGGGAACGGGTACTGGAGCTGCAGCCGTGATTGCCGAAATTGCCCGTGAATTAGGAGCTTTGACAGTAGCTATTGTTACCAAGCCATTTGCATTTGAAGGCGCACGCCGGATGGTCAACGCAGAAGATGGGGTAGAGAAGCTAAAAAGTAAAGTAGATACCCTGATAGTTATTCCCAATCAAAGACTTTTGGATGTGGTGGACCGGAAGATGACACTTTTGGAAGCTTTCCGGGTAGCCGATTCGGTCCTGACCCAAGGGGTCCAGGGAATTTCCGATATTATTACCCAACCGGGACTGATCAACGTAGATTTCGCCGATGTCAAGGCGATTATGAAAGATGCGGGGTCAGCCCTGATGGGTATTGGTAATGGGGTTGGTGACAACAGGGCTCAAATGGCTTCCCGGGCAGCCATCTCCTCTCCACTTCTGGAAGTGTCGATTGAAGGAGCAAAGGGAGTTCTGTTTACCATAACCGGAGGACCAGATATGACTATGATCGAGGTCGATGAAGCAGCCAAAGTCATTGCTGAAGCTGCGGATGCTGATGCCAATATCATTTTCGGAGCGGCGATTGTGGATAAAATGGTTGATCAGATGAGAATTACAGTTATTGCCACAGGCTTTGATGAAACCCGCGTCCGCCTCTCCAATCTGGTCAACCGCAACCGTCAGCCCAATCAAATGTCGGGTTTGGTCAGCGAAAAAAGGCCAGTAGTAGAGCCGGTCGAACAAATAGATACTTCTTCTCAAGACGATCAATCCGATGCAAAAATTGACCACGACAACTGGGACATCCCGGCCTTTTTGAGACAAAGAAGATAATAGCTGGTAAAATAAACTCATGTTTAAGGCAGTGGATACACAAGTGAGTTTTCCGGAGATGGAAGAGAAGACTTTGCAATTTTGGAAAGCTAATAAGATATTTGAAAAATCGATAGAGAATCGTCCTCTGGATAAGACGTGGACTTTTTTGGATGGACCACCATTCGTGACGGGTATGCCCCATTATGGAACCTTGTTGTCGAGCATTCCCAAGGATTTGTATGGTAGATACTGGACAATGAAAGGATATCGGGTCCGCCGCGTCTGGGGTTGGGACGGACACGGACTACCGATTGAAAATAAAGTCGAAAACAAGTTAAAGATAACAAGGAAAAAGGATATAGAAGAAAAAATTGGTGTTAAAAAATTTATTAAAGAGTGTTTTTCGTTTGTGCAGACAATGTCGAGTGAGTGGGAATGGTATGTAGATCATATCGCCAGATGGGTAGATTTTAAAAATGCCTACAAGACCTGGGATAGGCCATATATGGAATCAGTGATGTGGGTTTTTAAACAAGTGTATGAAAAAGGATTGGTTTATAAGGGTATTAGGGTATCTCTATATTGCCCACATTGTTCTACTCCAATTGCAAACTTTGAAGTTTCAATGGACCCCGATAATTACAAGGAGGTTACTGAACCTTCAAATGTGTATAAATATAAATTAGTTGGAGAATCTGATACATTTATATTGGCATGGTCTACTACACCTTGGAATAAACTGGTTACTCCAGCACTGGCTGTCAACCCTAAGCTTGATTATGTCAAGGTGAAACAGGGATCTGAAAATTATATATTAGCCAAATCAACTCTCAAAATTCTTAAGTCAGACGCATTTAAAATATTGGAAGAAATTAAAGGAGAAAAATTGGTAGGTAGGAGTTTTGAACCGCATTATGATTTTTATAAAATAGACGAGGGGAAAAGAGCCTTTGTAATTATTCCGGGAGATTTTGTAACAGCCGACGAGGGTACTGGTGTAGTAACCATCGCTGCATATGGTGAAGACGATTTAGCAGCCATGCAAAGGGAAAATATTCAGATAGTTCTACATGTTGACGACGAAGGAAAACTCAAACCGTTTGTACCAAAGTGGGCAGGTAAATTCTATTTGGATATTAATTCTGAAGTAAATGACGATTTGAATCAGAGAGGATTGGTGTATAGAGAAGATCTTCACACACATACGATACCCACATGCTGGCGTTGTCATACCCGGCTTTTATATGCTCCACAGGATGCGTGGTACATTGATGTCCAAAAACTTAAACCTCTAATGGAGAAGACTAACAACGAAGTAAACTGGTACCCAGAACATTTTAAATTAGGTAGATTTCTCAAAAGTATGCAAATGGCTCCCGATTGGTGTATTTCCAGAAGCCGGTATTGGGGTTCGCCAGTGCCTGTATGGGAATGTGAATGTGGTGAAAAATATGTACCTGAATCAATCACAGATTTGGAGAAAATGAGTGGACAAAAAGTAGTCGAACTACACAAGCCAGAAATAGATGAAATATTTGTAATTTGTAAATGTGGTAAAAAAGCCAAGAGAGTAAATGAGGTGTTGGATAGTTGGGTAGAAGCAGGATCAGCTTCATTTGCCGAACGTCATTTTCCCTTTTCGGGTGATAAATTGAAAGACTTTTTCCCCCCTGATTTTATTGTGGAATATACGGGTCAGATTCGAGCGTGGTTTTATGTATTACACGTCATAACCAATTCATTGTACGAATCAAGGGCGTTTAAAAATGTAATGGTAACCGGAGTGATTTTGGGAACAGACGGACGCAAGATGAGCAAGAACTACGGAAATTATTCTGATCCCAAAGAATTACTGCTGAAATATGGTGGGGACGCTCTCAGGTTGTATTTAATGGGGAGTCCTGTCATGCGAGGTGAAGATATAATTATTTCCGAAGAAGATTACAGAAATCAAATCCGGGGTACATTATTAATACTCTGGAATGTATATAATTTCTTTGTAACGTATGCGAATCTAGACAAGGCGGATCTTACTCCAAAATCTAAACCCGTTGTTTTGGATAAATGGATTATAGCCCTGCTTAATCAAACAGTAGACAGCGTCACTTCTAGTTTGGATAAATACAATACGGTATCTGCTATTGAGAGTTTAAAAAAATTTATCAGTGACTTTTCCACTTGGTATATCCGCCGTAGCCGTGACCGCGTAGGTCCGACTACCGAAAATAATGATAGCAAAACAAGTTTTTATATTACGTGTCACCAAGTCTTGGTTAAACTGTGTCAAATATTAGCACCCATTACTCCATTTATTACTGAAAATATTTATCAAAACCTAACCGGTGAAGAATCGGTTCATTTGTCCCGGTGGCCTAAAGCCAAAAAATTAAATAAATTAGATCTTCAATTAATGGAAGATATGAAATTGGTTAGGAAAATTGTGGAAATGGGGCTATCTGAACGTAAAAAAGCATCCATTAAAGTACGACAGCCACTCCGAAAGATAATGCTCAGTGCTCAATGCTCAGTGCTCAATAAAAAATTACTTCAATTAATTAAAGATGAATTGAATGTAAAAAATATCGAATTTAAAGAAGACAAAGAACTGACGGTGCAGCTCGATACACAATTGGACGAGCAATTAATCGCCGAAGGCAAGTTGCGGGAACTGGTGCGGCAGATACAAGACAAGCGCAAAGAGCTTGGTGCCCGTCTGGATCAAAATATCAATTTAACATTAAGTGAAGAACTAGACGAAGTTTATCAAAAAGAACTCGCCCGCCAAACCTTGGCTGTGGAAATCAAGCAAGGATCTAAATTTGGGGTACAATTGGTGTAATGAAAAGAATCGATTGGTGGCTGATATTACCGATTGTCTTATTGTCTAGTTTGGGGCTTTTGATATTACGAAGTGCCGCTCCTGAAATATTCAAGTATCAATTAGGATTTATGTTATTGGGAATTTTTATTTGGATTGTGGTATCTCTGGTTGATTATAAAATATTCTTTGCTTTTTGGGTTTGGGGTTATATAGTATCAATAATACTTCTCTTGCTACCCATAATGTTTGGTAATTATGTTCGGGGATCTTACCGCTGGATTTCTTTGGGTCCGGTTTTGTTGCAGACTTCAGAGATAGTCAAGCCGATCTTATTGGTATTTGTGGCAATGGGAATTAGAAAATGGTATGTGATTTTAGTGATGATTCCATTGTTTATGATTTGGCGTCAGCCGGATCTCGGATCGACATTAGTTCTAGCCGCAGGCCTAGTGACAATGGTGGTATCCAAGTATTCATTAAAAAAAGTGTTTCTCTGGGCAAGCTTGGCCATGCTAATCTTAAGTCTTTTGGCTCGGATATTTCTCCATGGTTACCAAAAAGACAGATTGACAACATTCATCAACCCATATGCGGATCCTCTCAAAAGCGGCTACCATGTCATCCAGTCGGTCATTGCGGTAGGTTCTGGCGGTCTTTGGGGCAGGGGACTCGGGCGGGGGACACAATCACAATTGAATTTTTTACCAGAGCGGCACACAGATTTTGTTTTTGCCACTACAGCCGAGGAGCTAGGATTGGTAGGGTTGGTTTTGGTGTTGATAATGTATTCTATCTTGTTGTGGAGATTAAATATATTGATGTCGCGGACGAGTGATGAAATAGCCAAAGCATATTTATTGGGGGTTTTTGGTATGCTTTTGTTTCAGATTTTTGTAAATATCGGCATGAATATCGGGCTGGTGCCGGTAACTGGCATTACCCTGCCGTTCTTGTCTTATGGAGGATCATCTCTCGTGTCGCTGATGATTACTTTTGGCCTGGTTCAGTCTATCTGGTATAATATGCCGTATGCAAGCCGTAGTTTTAATAGGAAAGTCTCAATATCTGGTATCTGAAGGCGATATCTTGGAAGTGGATTTGGGTCAGGATGTCACTTCCGTGTTGATGATCATTGACGGAGAATCAGTGCAGGTGGGTAATCCAACGGTAAAAGGAGCATCTGTCAAGACAAAAGTGGTAGGTGAATCAAAAGGGGACAAAATCAGAATTGCGACTTTCAAAGCCAAGACCAGGCACCGCAGAGTCATGGGTTTTAGGGCTAAATATACCAAACTCCTTATCGAAGATATCAAATTTTCACACAAGCCTTGACAGATTGTGAAAATAATTGTAAATTAAAAAAATGGCTCATTCGAAGGCTGGTGGTACAACCAGACAACAGGGAAATAGGCGGGGAAGACGTCTGGGAGTGAAATTGTTTGGTGGAGAAAAAGTCAAAACCGGAAATATATTGGTTCGTCAGAAGGGAAGTAAATTTCATGCCGGAGCTGGAGTAAAGACAGGTAGAGATTACACACTTTATGCAATTCGGGATGGAGTAATGAAATTTATTCGTCGCTTGGGGCGGCAATTTGTGACAGTATCATAATGGACGAACAACAAGTTATCAATTTGGATATCAACCAACTTCAGCCGAATCCGTTGCAACCTCGTGGTACATTGTCCCCCGAATCTTTAGTCGATTTGGTTGATTCTATCCGTGAACATGGGATACTAGAGCCATTAGTGATCGCAAAAACCCCGGCAGGTTATCAAATTATTGCTGGTGAAAGACGTTGGCGGGCTGCTAAAATGGCAGGACTGAAGACAGTCCCCACAATTATCAGAGAGACTACTCCCCAAGGCATGTTGGAAATGGCCATTGTCGAAAATGTCCAGCGTTCAGATCTCAATCCTGTAGACCGGGCCAAGGCTTTCAGAAGATTAATGGATGAATTTGCCTTGACTAATAATGACATCTCATTCCGGGTTGGCAAAAGTCCATCTTATGTCAGCAATTCTCTGCGGCTTTTGGAACTTCCTGATGCTCTCAAAGATGGATTACTTACGGGTCTGATTACAGAGGGGCATGCCAGAGCCTTGGCTGCTATAGAAGATCCCAAAGCCATAATTGAGGCATATAAAATTGTCTTGAAAGAACACGCATCAGTCCGCAGAACCGAAGACTTGGCCCGAAGAATGCGTTCTCAGATGGGTAATGCTCCCAAAGGTATGAGCGTTGGTCCGGCTCCGCATATTGTTTCCGAAGAAGTGGACCGGATGCGTTTGGAAATTGAACAAATATTAGCCAGCATGGGAACATCACAAATAAAATTAACCAGATCTAGAGTAGAAACACGCATCACATTGGTTCTCAAAGGCGATTTGGCAGAGACAGAAGAAAGATTGCAAAAAATTTATCGGGGAATAGTAGGATAATTTTCATGCGGAATTAGTCCGACTGCGGCAGGTGGCCAATAGCGGATCCAAGCTTTACCGACGATTGCTTTACGGGCAATTGGTCCAAATTCGCGTGAATCAGAGCTGTAATTACGGTTGTCTCCAAAGATCATGTAATATCCGGGCGGGATTTTGTAAGGAACATTATTTCTCAAAAATGACTTTTGATTGGTCAATAAACCATTTGGCAGATACTCTTCGGGTAATTTTTCGTCATTGATATATACATATCCCTCCTTGAGGGTAATAGTTTCTTCGGGCATACCGATTATCCGTTTTATATAATCGCTATTAGCCGGAGGTGGAGCGTGAAAGACAATGACCTCACCTCTTTTTGGTGAGCCGGTATTATAAGAAAATTTGTCAGTCAGAATGTATTCTTTGTTAAGAAATCGAGGGTACATGGAATTGCCATCCACCTTATGTGGCTGAAACAAAAACAGATAGATCATCATAAAGACAGCAAAGGCCATGACCACTGGTTGAAGAGTCTCTATAATAATTGATCCGCGTTGCAACATGCAATCTATTATGCTGACTATGTTAAAATTTGTCCAGACCAAAAATTGGACGATTGGCTCAGCTGGTTTACCCGTCAAAGTTTTTGCTTTGCAAAAATTTAGTCGGGTGAAGCGCGTTCATTCACATTGAATATGTATTATATTTATGTTCTATTAAGTAAAAAGGATGGAAATTTATATACAGGGTATTCACATGATCCATGGGAAAGGCTAGAATATCATAATAGTGGTAAAGTTGAAGCCACTAAGTATCGCCTACCATTTGAAATGATTTATCTAGAAGGTTTTATCAATCAGCAAGATGCTACTTCTAGAGAAAAGTTTTTCAAAACTGGGTGGGGACGGACTCATTTAAATAAGATTTTAAAAAATTATTTTAATTCGATCGCTTAGCTCAGCGGTAGAGCGCTTCATTCACATTGAAGAAGTCGGGGGTTCAAGTCCCTCAGCGATCACAACATATTATGAAAATTGCTTATTTTGTTCATGGGAAGAAGCATTTGCCCAAGATTGGCGCAAAACAAAATCCTGGAAACCTTTTTGGGAATATGAAATCAACTACTAAAAAAATTACTGAATTTCTTAATGATTACTCGCGTACCTTAGATGACGCTCAAAAATCTAAGCTTGAGAAGTTGCAATATGACGCGTGGAGTTTTGGCGGCAAAAAAGAAATTTCGGAAAAACTAATAAATTTAGTTTTGAGCGGCAAGAAAACGGCAACTGCAGGACTGTTTTTTGAGAGTGAAAAAATTCCTGCTGCCGGTAGTCTGGGTATCATTCTCGATCAAGATGAAAACCCGTGTTGCCTCATTGAGTATACGGAAGTTAGTACAAAACTATTTACTGATGTTGATTTTGAATTTGCCAAAGATGAAGGCGAGGGATTTATGAGTTTAGAGGATTGGCAAAAAGAACATCGCAAAGTATTTAAGGAATGGCATAATAATATTTTTTCGGACGAGAGCTTTGTTTTATGCGAAAGATTTAGATTACTTTTTCCTAAAAATTGTTCCACCTAAGAGGTGGAACAATCGAATCCAGACACGACCACCTATAATTATATGTTTACAACGAAAAAACCACTACAACCCAATCAGGATGATCCTTATTTACGGATTTTAGAAAGGGCACGTCAATTATTAGAAGAAACAAAAAGAGCAGACGATGCTTTTGAATTGGCAGTAATTAACGCTGAACGAGTAATATTGGGATTGCCCAAGGTGGGCCATAATACTGAAAGAAAATAAGTTTTAATCTTTATTCAAATGCTTCAGGGCCAGGGGAGTCACTGTTCTCCCGCGGGGAGTGCGGACCAAAAAACCCAGTTGCATGAGATAGGGCTCGATAACTTCTTCAATAGTGCCCACATCTTCAGACAGAGATGCAGCCAATGTTTCGACTCCCACCGGTCCCCCGCCAAATTTCTCGATAATTGTGATGAGGACGCGTCGGTCCGAATCATCCAGACCTTGGTGATCTACTTCTACCAGTTCCAAAGTTTTTTGTAATACCAAGGCAGTTACCTTTCCGGATTCGTGAACCTGAGCATAATCACGGACTCTTTTTAATAATTTTAAAGCAATTCTTGGAGTCCCCCGTGATCTGATGGCCAGCTGCAAAGATAATTCAGGTGAAATTTTGACTTGCAGTTTTTTGGCCGCATTCAAAATGACCTGAGATAATTCTTTTGGTGAATAATAAGCCAGCCGGTGGACTATGCCAAAGCGGTCCCGCAGAGGAGCCGAAATCATCCCGATTCTGGTTGTCGCGCCAATGATTGTAATGTGTGGTAGATCCAGGCGCAAAGTCTTGGCCGAAGGCCCTTTCCCGATAATAATATCCAGTGCAAAATCTTCCATAGCCGGATAGAGCGTTTCTTCCACAACTTTGCTTAGCCTATGAATTTCATCAATAAACAATATATCGTGGGGTTCCAGATTAGTCAGAATTGCCGCCAGATCTCCCGCCCGTTCAATAGCGGGACCGGAAGTAACTTTGATAGCCACACCCATTTCCTTGGCAATCAGATGTGAAAGCGTAGTTTTACCCAATCCGGGAGGACCATAAAGCAAAGTGTGTTCCATGGCTTCTTTTCTCTGATTTGCGGCCTTAATAGCCAAAAACAATGAGTCTTTGATTTTTTGCTGCCCTACAAACTCATCCCAAGCCTGAGCCCTTAGAGATATTATTAGTTGTTCATCATCTTCCATAATATTTGAGGACTTTTCTAATAGTTTCTTCCACACTTTCGGCAGTTCCAACTATTCCAATAGCCTTCTGGGCCTCAGTCTGAGTATAACCCATTGATTGCAACGCCAAGACTACTTCTTGGGTAGGTTCGTCAGAGGTTAAATTGAGATCAGCAATTCCGCCAATCTTATTTTTTAATTCTATAATTATTTTTTGGGCATTTTTCTTGCCTAATCTGGGAATTTGAGTAAAAAAACCCACATCGGCAGTAGCTATGGCTTTGGCAATTTTCGCAGATCCTTGAACCAAAGTTAGCAACGCCGTCTTCGGGCCGATTCCCGAAACAGACAAAAGCCACTCAAACATTTGAAGATCAGACGGATCGCTAAATCCATAGAGATCGAGCGCATCTTCACGGACATGGGTATGAATAAATAATTCTATTTGGGTCCCTACCGAAAACAATTTCGGTACATAGACTTTGTATCCCACATTGTTTACCAGGATTAGAATTGAGTCCGTGTATGTATATTTTATTTCACCTTTTAGATAACCTATCATATATTTTGCTTTATCTTTTGTAGTTTATAGGAGAAAGCGTGCGTCAATGCAATAGCCAGAGCATCAGCTGCGTCGTCGGGCTTAGGAATACTCTTTAGTTTCAATATATTTTTGACCATGTGCTGGACTTGATTTTTATCGGCCTTCCCGTAGCCGGTGATAGCTAATTTTACTTGGAGTGGGGTGTAATCAAAAGACGGAATATTGGCTTGCGATGCTATCAGTATGATTACACCCCTGGCTTGACCGACAGTAATTGCTGTCTTGGCATTGGTGGCAAAAAATAATTGCTCGACGGCAACATAGTCAGGTTTATATTTTGTAAATAACTTTTTTAAGAATTCTGAAATTGCCAACAAGCGGGTTTCGGGTTTGTCAGTTTTTGGTGTCTCAAAACATCCAAAATTTGTCATTTGTGGATTTGAATTTTCTGTTTCAATCACTCCCCACCCCACTCTAGCAATCCCCGGATCAATTCCAATTATAATCATGATTACGCCGCAAATGCTCTGGGCGGATGAGATGTGTGGGAATCAAATTTTTGTTCTAGCCGCCATCGGTCTTTATCCAAGACTCCTACCACAAATTCCAAATCTTTCCTGATTTTCTTTAAGTCTGATTTTATAGGCTTCAGTTTCTGATCAAACTTTGAATCGAGTTTTGATTCAAAGCTTTTAAATTCAGAATTGAGTTTTGCATCAAGCTTTTCATCTACAATCTGTCCAATTTTGTTTAAATCAGTTTGCGTTAACATAGTTAGAGATTATACTTAATAAATATTAATGTCAATTGCCAAATCTATCACCCCTAAGTTGCTCCACATCGGACTTGAGAAGGCGGAGAGATTCAGTCACAGATGTATTTTTGGCTTTATTGGTCAAAGTGTCAATGGCAGAAAACAATCTCCCGGCCCGCAGATCAAATCCTGCCACATTGTTGGCAGCATTGGTATTGAGATCATTGACATAGCTTCTAATGCGCAAGACATCTTGCTTGAGAATAGTATTACTTCCGACTGCCGTCAGAGCATCGTTGGTATGAGACAGGGCATTGGTCAGGGGATTGGACCCCAATCCTGCCTGTGTCATTTGTACCCCGAATATATGTGTGTTAGTACCAGATGAAATATTGTCAGATACTTCTTCCCAGGCTGTATCAGTACCCTTTGTCTTGCCAAAATAGACTGTGTAGGCGCCACCAGAACCACTTGGAGTAATATTCACAGTATAATTGCCATCAGATGGATTATTGACAATCAATAAATCATCAGTAGGAGTGAGAGTAGTGTTGGTAGGTGTGGTTACTGTAAAATTTACCGGCGAAGCTGCTGTAATAATCAGAGCATTGGCAAGCGAAGATTGAGTGGATGTAAAAACTGTGCCGGAAATTTCCAAAATACTTTGGATTTTAGCCAGAGTGGTCGAACTTGAAACTATAGCTTGATGATCCTGTCCACTCTCAGAAGTATTTTCTATTTCGCCCGTGACTTGGCTACTACTCAACAGTACAGTGCCATCACCGGAATCATTAGTCACCCCGGTCGGTTTTCCCGATGCCCACTTGCCCAGCAATTTATCAAAACTATTTCTGGCAGTAACTGTATAAATGTTTGGTGTATTTAAATTAGTGCCGGTTATGGTATACAAAAGCTTGGTATTTAATGTTCCCAAGAAATTACTTTTTGGTCCGATGCCTGCATTAAAATATTCAAAAGTGGGAAGAATGTTTTGCAGATTTGGGAGTTTACTTTGGATTGTAGTCACATCATTGGCATATGATTTGCGGTTGATCCGTAAATAGAGCTTTACCAGCAGATTTTGCCAGGCAGGTAGGTCTGAAAAATCTGCGCCTTCCCAAATTTTGAATGCAGGAAGTGCTCCGGAATGGGGACTGGCGATAGTAATGAGTTTATTTATTTTGCTAGGATTATTTTGGGCATAAGATCTGGCGACCAATCCTCCTTGGCTGTGGCCAATCAAATTGACGCTGGTCAGATTTTTGCTGGAAATAAAACTGGTCAAGCTGCTGGCGGTGTCAGATATACTTTTGCGCCAGTCATAATAATAGACCCAGAAATTTGTCCCTTCAGTATAACCGGAATTTTTGAGAGTCGTTATTAGTCCGTCATAGACAGTAATCAGTGGCGTCAGTGTCCAGCTGGTATCCGCCACCGACGCATTGTGCACTAAAGCTTCATAATTCCACGATCCTCCCATTCCAGGCAATACTACAATTGGGGTAAGAGGAGTGGGTGTTGGTGTGGGTGTGGGAGTTGGGGTTGGAGTGGGAGGCGGGGAAGCAGCAGTGGTAGATGTGGTATAAACTGAATTGATATAGTTTGAACCGTCATGGCCACCGGATAAATACAATCGGTTGTACCACACGGCTAAACTGCCGCAGCAATGGCCAATCGGTAAATTATTGGCACTGGTTTGCCACAATCCTAAGTTTCCGTTTGAATCAATAGCAGAATAATAAACTTTATTGGAAAACTGGCCGGAAAATCCGCCCACATAGATAGCGTAAGCGCCTATTTTTACTGCGGCACCGTCGCGCAGCACTGCCGGCAACAAGTTTGCTCCTTCGCTCCAATCGCTCAAAGTGCCGTCAGCATTCACCGTAGTTGAATAAGTTTTGTTGATGGGGGTTTCGCCGGAATCAGTCGATCCGCCAATGGTAATAATTTTTCCGTTAGCCTCGATTAGTCCGTGGCCCAAGAGAGTAGGTAAGCCAGTGGCGGTACTTGTCTGCCAGTTACCAATGGTTCCATCGGCGTTAATACTAGCGAAGTAAACACTGTCAGATGGCACTGGATTGCCACCGTTGGTCCACGTCGCCCCACCCACAAAATAGATTCTGTTATTTACTATGACGGCCTTTCCTTTGGAAAGTCTTTTAAGTAATGGATTCAATGTAGTCCAACCAGAAATACTACCATCATTATTAATAGTTGCCGAGAAAACCGTATCTTTTGAATTAACTGGCGGATACTGAGTTCCTCCAAGTACATAAATTCTGTTTCCATTGAGGACGGTGCTATGTGTGTATGAAGTCGAAGCGAGGTCATAAAAGTTACTCCAAATTCCCAAAGTACCGTCGGATCCAACAGGTGTTCTTTGGATAACAGAAAAATCATCTGACGTTGCACCGCCCAATGAATATAAGTAGTTGTTATAAGATACAGTGGCATGATTAGCCACTATGGTTGCTAGAGAAGACGAAACAGTCCAAGATTGGGTTGGGTCTTGTTGAGCAAAAACAGTTGATGACAAAGGCCAGAAGTGTATTAAAATGATCAGTACTAGGGAGTATGCGAACAAAACGACTTTTTTATATTCCATTTATATAAAGTATGAGTTACAAAAAATCGAAAGTCAAGTTGCCATTTGAAGTGGAGGAGTATAGACATGATTTGTCTGTATCAAAAAGAATAAAAGAACTGAAATTAACATATAAAGCCAGAATTCCTGAAATTAAGAATTTAAATACTGGTCAAATGTGGGATAGATTGAATACGTCAACAAATCGTACTTTTCAGTCAAACCCCATGGCATATAACAGGATTAAAACTGCCGTTAGTTATTTAGATAAAAACAGGAAAAATCTGACCATTTTAGATATAGGGTTTGGTCCTGCTGATTTTGAAAGAATTGTCAATAATAAATTTAGAGAGAAAGCAAGTATAGTTGGTATTGATGTGTCAAATGATTCAGTATACAGGGCGAAAAATGAATATCCACGGTGGAAATTTATTCAGAAGTCCATTGAAAAATATAAAGCAGATGTAGGCAATTTTGATTATGTAATTGCGCTTGAAGTATTAGAGCATGTAAGCCCAAAATACACGATTGAAGTGTTAACAAAGATTTATAAAGCATTGAAAAATAACGGTGAGTTCATAATCTCCGTTCCTTTGAATGAAGGCTTGGAAAAAATGGTTAAATCTGGTTTTAATCCTAACGCACACGTGAGAGTTTACACGAAAGAATTAATTGAGGCCGAATTAGAAATAGTGGGATTTCGAATTGTGAAACACAAGTTGTTCTATGCCTTTCATAAAAATTACTGGATTAAGTCTATATTAACCAAATTACTGAGTTTAGGTAAAAAGCCTAACAATGTTATTTTATTGGCCCAAAAAGTATGAACATATTGTTTTTGACGAGATATAAGTGGCCGCAGGTTGGAGGAGTGGAGAAACATGTGTACATGATTGCAAAGGAACTGGGAAAAAAACATGAAATTAAATATTTGACAGAAACGGAAGTCGGGACAGACAAATGGGAGATATGGAGAAATGTTTGGAAGTATAAAAAGCTATTTGACTGGGCGGATGTGGTTCATATTCATGATGTCTATTTTTGGATAATGTGGTACAAATTGTTCAATTGGACAAAGCGGACTTTTGTAACTTTTCATGGCTGGGAAGGGATATATCCCGTGCCCTGGAAAAATATTCTCATTCGCAAAATAAGTGAATTAATGGCCAATGGAAATATCTGTGTCGGTAAGTTTATACAGAAATATTATTTTACCAAGCCAAACTTTATTATTTATGGTGCGTCAGACAAACATAAAAGCGCGAAGATTTTTAGAAAAGACGCCATCTTTGTGGGAAGAGAAGGCAAGGATTTGGAATTTTACAAAAAGTTGGCTAAGAAAATGAAAGTTAAATTGGATGTGTTCACAAACGATTCAAAAGCCTCCGGATATTTTCACAAATACAAATATGCCTTTGTCAATGGCTATTTGGCGATATTGGAAGCCATGAGCCAAGGTACAAAAGTATACGCCTATTATGCCAATCCGCTAAAATATGATTATCTGAACATGACTCCATTTAATATTCCGGGATACCCAGTTCCCACTTGGGATCAGATTGCGGACATTTACGAAAAACTATGGCAAAAGTGAAACGAAGTGGAATCCCACCGAAGCATTTGCGAAGGGGGATAAGTGTTGTCGTCACAGTTCTCAATGAAGAAAAGACAATTAAGGAATTATTGGATGTATTGGTTAAATTTCCTGCTGAAATAATTATCGTCGACGGCGGTTCCTCTGATCAGACGCCAGAAATAATAAAAAAGTACTCAGGGGTAAAATTAATTTGTGGAAAATATAATAGATCTCAGGGGCGGAATATTGGAGTAGCGGCGGCCAAAGGAGAAATAATTGCTTTTACTGATGCTGGGTGTGTACCGGAAAGGGATTGGTTAAAAAATTTGACTAAGGTTTTTTTTGAAAAGCTCCCCTCTCCTAAATTAGGAGAGGGGTTGGGGGAGAGGTACTTGGGTGTGGAATGTGTTAGTGGTTACTACAAGGGATTACCTCAAAATATCTTTGAAAAGTGTCTGGTACCTTATGTCTTGGTCATGCCGGACAGAATAGGATCGGAATTTCTTCCGAGTACCCGTTCAATGGCTATAACTAAAAAATTATTTTTAAACTCCGGTGGATTTGATGAGAAACTTTGGCACAACGAAGATTACGCGTTTGCCAATAAATTGAAAAAAATGGGAGTAAACTTTAATTTTGCTTCCCAAGCCATAGTGGGTTGGCTGCCCAGCAAAGATTTAAAAAGTGCTGCTTGGATGTTTTTGCGTTTTGCCATCGGCGACGCTCAAGCCGGAATTATGAGACCCAAAGTTAAATTGTTAATTTTGCGCTATTATCTTTTTTTCTTTTTGGTATTTATTTATTTGCCATTTGCCATTTGTTTATTTGTTTATTTGATTTGGGCAGTATTAAAAAATTATAGATATGTGAAAGATGTGAGAGCTTTGTATTGGCTACCGGTGCTACAATTGACGGCAGACTGTATGGTTATATTCGGTACTGTTATGGGACTTTTGTCCCGGCCAAAAAAATGAAATATGGACTTTCCTGGACAGCCGCTCTACGCGGAGTTTTGCGTCTAATTACCATTTTCCGCATGGCCATTTTGGCCCGGATTCTGACCAAAGCCTCTTTAGGGGTGTTTGGGATAGTCACCATGGTTCTTGGTCTTTTGGAAATAGCCACCGAGACGGGTATAAACATATTTTTGATGCAGGAAAAAGGCAAGATAGATAAATTTATTGATACGGCGTGGGTTCTTTCTATCATCCGCGGGCTGACAATTGCAGTATTGATTGTAGTTACGGCCCCTTGGATTAGTACCTTTTTTAATTCTCCGGATACTTTGAATTTATTATATTTGTTGGCACTGGCTCCGATAATCCGTGGATTTATCAATCCGGCGATTATTACCTATTTAAAAGAATTAAAATTTGGACGCGAATTTTTCTTGCGGGGATCAATTTTTGCCTTGGAAGCAAGTGTCAGTATTTTGGTCTGTTGGTATACCCGCTCGCCCGTTGGTTTGGTCTGGGGGCTGATCGCTTCGGCCATTTTTGAAGTGGTTTTATCTTGGGGATTTATTTCCCCGAGGCCAAAACCAAATTTTAATTTAATGTTTTCTAAGGAAATCTTATCACGCGGAAAATGGGTAACGGGATTTGGTTTATTGGATTATCTGTTTACCCAGAGTGACAATATTGTGGTGGGAAAGCTCTTAGGAGAGGCCCCATTAGGCGTTTACCAATACGCCTACAAAGTCTCGACGACGCCGGTCTCAGAAATAGTAGATGTTTTTTATCGGGCGACATTTCCGATATTTTCCAGAATGAATGCGGGTGGTAAAAATCTAAAAAATGCAGTTATCAAAACCGTGATTACTGTAAACATCATGACCATCGTGTTGGGCGCATTAATCTATCTATTTTCTTATCAAATTATTTATATTATTTTTGGAACCAATTGGTTAGATGCGGTACCGGTCTTGAAAGTCCTGGCATTTTTGGGAATTGCCCGTGGGGTAAGCTACTCTTTCAATGCCGTATTTATGGCTCAAAAACAGCAGAAGTATGTGACACTAATTGTATTGACTAGCACTCTGGGATTGTTGATGACGATTGTTCCAGCTGTCAGGACATGGGGGATTATGGGAGCAGCCGTAGCGGCCACTTTTGGAGCCGTCTTGTCTCTGCCGGTGGCAATTTATTTAGCTCACAAATCTTTTAAATCTTTATGAAATTAAATTTGGGTTGTGGAGCTGATATACGATCAGGATACATAAATCTAGATATCAATTCTGGATTTGGCGTCGACGTGGTTTGCGACATTTCTCAAAAATTGCCATTTGAAGATAATTCATGTTCAGAAATAATCGCACAGGATATATTAGAGCATCTGACTAGGGAACAATTAGAATATACATTAAGTGAGATTAGTAGGACTCTGAGGGTTGGTGGCATACTCAAAGTTAGAATACCCAATGTTGATGCTATTTTTGACAAATTTGCTGATGATCATGAAACCCGGAATTTATTTTTATATGGTAATTCCTATAAGACCGGAATTTGGGGAGTGCATAAAGCGGGATATACCATCAAAGTGTTTACGACACTTTGCAAGTGTAAAAGTTTAAATGTCAAAAGTGTAAACGAAGTAGACACAAATTATGAATTTGTATTTGAGAAATTAGAAAAAGAAATAAAAGTAAAGAAAATATTATTTATCAATCAAACATTGGGTATTGGAGGGGCGGAAACTTTTAATTCCTCATTGTTCAAATGGTTGAAGAAGCAAGATATAAATATATTATCTTATACGACTAATGACAGGTTTAACAAAATGCTTGGTGATGCCCACAAGATTCCTATTATCCTAGACATAATAGGTAATTGGAGAGGTTTATTTAAAGCGATATTATTATTGCCATATGGGATTTGGCAATATCTAAAAATATTGTTCGTAGACTTCGATCTGATTTTTATGACTGGGTTTGTGGAAAAGATAATTGTTACGCCCTTAGCAAAATTCTTGAATAAACCAGTCGTTTGGGTGGAGTTTGGGCCGCTGGAAAGTGTACTCAAAAAGTTTTTTGGCTTGCCAAAATTACTATATCGATTGGTCAGCTGGATGCCGGATGTAGTTATTATGCCGACTGAGCATACCTACAGATTAAATTCTGCGATTACTCATATTCCGACCGCAAAAATCAGAATTATTCCTTGCGCTGTAGAATTTAAAAATTGTAAATTGAAAATTGAAAATTTGTCTGTGGTTTGTGTATCAAGATTAGAAAAAGGTAAAGGACAGGATTTGTTGATAGATGCCTGGCCCAGGGTTTTGGAAAAATATCCCAATGCAAAACTCAAGATAATTGGCGAAGGTAGTTTGGTTTTAAAACCATGCAAAAATGTGGAGATTACAGGCTGGGTAAAAGATGCAGTAAAAGAAATAGCCGAAGCCAGTGTTTTGGTTTTTCCCAGCCAATGGGAACTCGAGGGCTTTGGGCTGGTAATACTCGAAGCCATGAGCCAGGGAGTGCCCGTGGTGGCTTTTAATCGGGGGACTGCCCCGGAGATAATAGACGAAACCTGCGGTATCCTGGTTGACGATTTAGCCCAAGGGATAATAAGAATGTTAGAGCATCCAACCGGTGGCGGAATCAAGAGATTTCGGGAAAATTATACCTTTGATGTTATTGGCCCCCGGTATTTGGAGGTTTTTAAATATGCTCTGGCAGCCCATCAGACCGTTTGAATTTACCTCACCCGTCGTGGATATTATCAAATATCCACTTTTGGCAATTAAACCAATATCCACAATCATATTTGCAGTACCATATTTGCGCTCAAAATTAACTTTCCGGCAAATCAACGAAAGAATTTTAGAAATTCCGTTTGTATTGTCAAGGATACTAAAAAACCAAAATATTTTAGACGTTGGATCCAACGAAAGTTTTATTTCACTTATGGCTGCTAGCCAAAATAATTTTGTTATTGCACTTGATTTACGAAGCGCTACTATAAACCATCACAGGATTACAAATGTTCAGGCGGACATCACCCGATGGTCAAAACCAGATTATTTTGACACGATAATCTGTCTCTCGACGCTGGAACATATTGGTCTGGAAGTATATGGGGGCAAAAAGAATTCAAATGCTGACCAGCTGGCAATAAATAATATTTACGCTAGCCTAAAATCCAAAGGGAGGCTGCTATTAACGGTGCCGGCGTCTGTGTTGTTTCAGACTACTCCTACCTGGAGATCTTATGATTTCCTAAGTTTACAAAAGTTACTTAAGAAATTCAAAAAAATCAATTATGAATTTTGTGTTAGGGATGAGAATCAACATTGGTCTCTGGTAGACAAGATTCCCAAAGACCATGCGTTTGATCTGCATATGCCTTCAGCAGTTGCTCTGATTGAGGCCATAAAATGACAATTCCATTCTTTGGAGACATCGGTTGGTTTTATCTTAGCGCTCGAAATGCCTTGCTTTACGCCCAATTTCCGCTTCTGGGAATTACTACAAGTATTGTCTGGCTGCATCAGGGTCCGCTTTGGACTTTCATGTTGATTCCGGCTTTTTGGTTGTCAAACTTTCATCCACTTTCTCCGATAGTATTTATATTATTTATTAATTTATTTCTAATCTCTAATTTCTATTATCTAATTTCTAAAATATTTGGCAAAAATACAGCCTTACTTAGTACTATTGTTTTAATATTAAATCCGTGGTTAATGATGCATTCCCGGACTCCTTATCACACCTCGCCGATTCCGTTATTTGAAGTGTTGTTTTTACTTTGTTTAATTAAGCAAAGAGACTTTTTAGCAGGTTTATTCTTGGGATTATTGTATCAATTACACTTATTGACCTTTATTTTTTGGCCACTGATGTTATCTAGATTAAACAAAAAAAGCATCTTTGGATTTATTTTAGGAATACTGCCGTTTTTAATAGCGGGTCCTACCCAAACATTGGGAATCTTTGTCTGGATAGGCAAACATATTTTTGTGGGATTTGGGGGAACGGGCCTCGCCTCCGAAGCCTACCGCGTAGTCCTATTTATACCAAGCTTACTATTACTTTCCCTAATATTATATAAGCTTCCCAAGTTACTTAGGATACTTATTATTGTGGCTATTTTGTTATTTGTGAATTTGTCATTTGATATTAATAAGTACGCTCCTTTTTATCCCCAGTACCTAGAATCATCCAAATCAGGTGAATATTTGAGATGGTGGCTAGATAGAGTAAAATAGATGTATGCTGACCGCAATAATCTTAGCCAAAAATGAAGAAAAGAATATCGAGCGATGTCTCAAATCTTTGAGTTTTTGTGACGAGATTGTGGTCATAGACGATAAATCCACCGATGATACCGTAAAAATAGTTAAGAAATTAAAAATCAGAGTACTAAATCACGAGTTGGTTGATTACGCATCTCAGCGCAATTGGGCGATTTCACAAATAAAGACTAATTGGCTACTGTTTGTAGATGCGGATGAAGTGGTGACGAAGGAGTTAGGAGCTGGTATTTTGGAGTTAGTGAAAAAGAACGATGCAAACGGATATTTAGTACATAGGGTGGATTATATGTGGAATCATAAATTTAAGTATGGCGATGTTGGAAACGTTTGGTTATTGCGTTTGGCCCGTCGGGGAGCGGGCCAATGGCTGGGTGAGGTTCACGAGAGATGGGAAATCGATGGTAGAATTGAAAAATTGGTGGGTGAGCTCTCCCACCACCCACATCAAACGGTAGTAGAATTTCTCAGGCATATAAACAATTACTCCACACTTAAGGCAAATGAATTTTATAAAACCGGCCGGAGAACAAATATTTTTGAAATGGTCTTCGGTCCCATTTGGCGATTTGTTTATTTGTTTATTTGTAGATTTGGCTTTCTGGATGGAACTGCCGGCTTTGTCCATGCCATGCTCATGAGTTTTTATGTATTTCTGGTGGCGGGAAAGCTTTATTTATTGTATAAAGGGATACCATATGGACAAACATCAACTAATCAAACTTTCCCGTGACCGGTCAGCCCGCTGGGGCAGTGGTTTATTTTGGGTGGACGGAGTCAATTTTGTGGATCAGGCGATCAAAAAAGGTTGGGAGATTGATACTCTGGTGTATTTAGCAGACAAGCTGGATACGGAATTTAAACACTCGGTTATTCATGCCGTGCCAAAGGACAACAGGATGTTAATCGGTCACGCAGTCTATGAAAAGCTGGCTTACAAAGGCGATATTCAGGGAATAGGGGCTGTAGTAAAGATGAAGTCACATAAGGATGTATTACTTCCGGGTTCAGGCTTAGTATTAGAAAATACACAGTATGCAGGGAATATGGGAACCATTATGCGGACTGCCTTGGGTTTTGGTATCAAAAATATTTATCTGGTTGGCAAGACAGTCGATCCTTTTGCTCCCGAGGTTGTCCGCGCCAGCATGGGCGCCATTTTTGGAATAAATATTATTTTAATCGACAACTTAAGTATCCTAAGTAACCAAAGTAACATAGCCCTGTCTCTTGATACAGATGCCCAAATTCTAACATCTAACATCCAACATCCAGCATCTTTTAATTTATGGCTCGGACACGAGGGCCGGGGTCTGACCCCTCAAGCGAAAGTAATGTGTCAGACTAAGCTTCGAATTGAGATAAGTCCGGATATTGATTCGCTGAATATTGCAGAAGCCGTAGCTATAGCTTTGTATGAATTTACTGATTGATCTTATCGTGGGTATCTTGTGGATACTTAAGTTACCCAAGATACTAAAGAGAACAAATAAATTACTCAAACCGATTTTAGCCTTCGGGACGGTGGGAGTAATATCTTTATTTGTGGCATCATTTCGATTTTCGTCTGCGGAAATTACAATTGGCGCAATGTATTTACTCAGATGGATAGTTTATAGTAGTTTGGCGGGCGTGATAATTCAATCAATTAAAGTAATTCCGGTAATCGGAATAGGGACTGCAATCTTGGGTATTCTTCAATATGTCTTTATTCCTGATGTCAGATTTTTAGAATATTGGGGTTGGGATCCACATTATTATAGGATAGTAGGTACTTTATTGGATCCGGGATTTACGGGGTTAATTTTAGTTTTGACATTGATTTTTTTAGTTATTAATAAATATAATAAGTGTTGGTGGTTGATTGTCTATCTGGCTCTGGCCTTCACCTATTCCAGAAGCAGTTACCTAGCTTTTTTCACAGCCTTTTCGTGGCTCTCGTATCAGAAAAAAACCTGGAAATATTTCCTGATTTCCCTGTGCCTGATTTCTGTGACTGTGACTGTACTTCCGAGGTGGTCAGATGGCGAGGGAGTTAAACTGGAGCGGACCAGTACCGTCTGGGCCAGAATTGCAAGTTGGAAGAAAGCCTGGGAGATATTTTCAGACAATCCTATTATCGGAGTAGGTTTTAATACCTACCGTTATGCTCAGAAAGCCAGTCCTGAGAGTCATGCCGGAGCAGGCAGTGACTCATCGCTTCTATTGGTCATGGCCACGACTGGAATAATCGGCTTGTTATTTTATTTAAAATACTTAAAAAAGCTTTGGGTTATTGGTAAAAATAATTTGATTATCAGCACGAGTCTTATCGCAATACTGATTCACTCGTTTTTTCTCAATAGTCTATTTTATCCTGCGGTGATGTTGTGGGTAGCTTTGCTTATTCCAGGTTGACGGTAATTTCTTTTTGAGTCTCACCTCCGGCCCGGTTGGTGGCCACAAACAATATTTTGTTTTCTCCGGCGTTCAAATTTAAAATTGTTTCAAAAATACCGCTGGAGTCCAGTGTCACCCACCGGCCATTGATTATCAGTTTGTTCTGGGGATTGGTGGTGCCTTTGATAGTCAATCTTTTGGATGATACAGTCTGACCATCTTGGGGCATCTCGATATTCAATTCAGGAGCCTTAGAAATATATTCGACCAAATATATTTGTGAAGCTGGACTTTGATTACCAGCCGGATCCATGGCCACGAGTCTAAAGGAATTGTTTCCCTCACTTAGTGCAATTTGAGGGAAAACAAATAATCCGTTACCTTGTGTTTTCTGATTACCCTTGGAATCGCCATTTTGAGTCAGGTAGACAAGTGACTCCGGCTCGGATTGGCCGGTGATATCAATGGTTGCGCTAAAGGTTGCAAAATAGGGTAAGGTCAGCGATGGTGGGGGAGGCGAAATAAGATCAATTTTGTCGGTATTTACCCGCTTTGAATTGGACAACATATTAACTAATTTAGGCAGAAATTTTATTCCCACAAAGCCCAGAAATATCAACAGTAATATTACTGCCCCAAAAATAATCACCGCTGTGCGCATATCGCGCTTCTCTTCCAGTCTTTGTAATCTACTCCGGTACATTCTGGTAGAATTATACCGCGTCCCTCCGAAGCCCGCCAGTGGCGTGGCGAAGGGGGAACACAAAGCCCTTTTAGCTTAATGGTAAAGCAGTGGTATCGTAAACCACCGATGTCAGTTCGATTCTGACAAAGGGCTCAAAAAGGGCATGGCGGGCCGGGATTCTCACCCCCGGCTCTTATAGGAAGAAAAAAGGAGTAAAATAAAAATATGAATAGTCAACAAAATGGAAAATATCACTTTTTCTTGGATGAAACTGGTGATCATGGTTTGAGTTTTGTTGATGAAAACTTCCCGATATTTCTCTTGGCCGGTTGTCTTTTTGAATCTAGTGAGTATGAAAAAATTACCCAAAAGGCAAACGCTTTAAAGCAGGAGTTTTTCAAAACGACTGAGGTAATCTTTCACTCACGAGATATTAGAAAATGCGAAGGAGCTTTCCAAATACTCTTCGATCTTGATTTAAAGAAGCGATTTTATAAACGTCTCAATGCCATAATAGCCAGTGCAAAATTTACTATTATAACCGTGGCAATAGACAAGAAAAAACATATCGAAAAATATGGCAAAATTGCCAATAATCCATACACTATTTGCCTATCTTATATCCTCGAACGACTTGTTTTTTGTACTGACAGTTATTCTATCAATTCAGTAGTCTCAATTGTCATCGAAAAGCGGGGCAAAAATGAGGATCGACAATTATTGGCGCATTACAATAGTATTGTCGACCGAGGAACGTATCATGTGAACGCAGGCCGATTTAAGCAACGAATTTCTGACTTTGCGATGATGGCAAAAAGGGATAATAACATTGGCTTGCAAATTTCTGACCTATGCGCCTATCCGATTGCCCGGCATGTCATTAATTCCGAAGAACCGTATATACCATTCAAGATTATTGAGGATAAATTATACAAAAGTAATACCGGTAAAACGGAAGGATATGGTTTAAAAGTATTCCCCTGAAATGCAAAAAGTCCCTTGCGGGACCTCTTGCCGACTGGGGACACCCCAATCCTTAACAGCCAGTATATATCAAAACATTAACAATAGCAATAGCAATACCACACTTTTAATATCACCTAGAGAAAAAAGGAGTAAAATTAAGCAAAATGTTTAAAAATTACCTCACAGAAATTTTCAAGAAATTTGGTTCAGGTGACGCCAGTGAGCGGACGTATTATCCCGTACTCGAATATCTCCTAAAAAGCTTTCAGAAAGGCTCTCAAATCATCGTCGAGGCGAGAAGATCTTCGGTTGGCATCCCTGATTTTAAAGTTCAAACTGATAAAGGATTATTGATAGGTTATATCGAAGCCAAAGATTTAGGACGAGATCTTGACCGTCTGAACAGGGGAGAACAAGACCAGATTGAAAAGTACAAAAAAGAATACCCCAAGTTAATCGTTACCAACTTTATAGAGTTTCGGTTGTACGAAAGCGGTACGCAAGTTGATTCTGTACTCATCACTCAGCCAATCACGCTCAAACTTGGCACACCGGTGCTCGATAACGAAGAAAGAGTAAACGGATTATTTGAACGGTTTTTTTCCACGACTATCCAGCAGGTTCATAGTGCCAAACGCCTGTCCGAGCTTTTGGCTCACAAAACTCGAGTCTTGCGTGGCTTGATCAGAGAGGAAATAGATTTGACGGATGATGAGGAGACGGAGACAGAAGAACTCCTTGCGACCTTCAAAAAAACGCTCAAACCCGATATGACACCCGAGACTTTTTCAGATATGTATGCGCAGACGATCACATTTGGATTGTTTGTTGCCAGAATCAATTCCGACCACCAAGAATTTACCCGCCACACTGCTCATTTGCTTATTCCTCACACCATCCCGCTGCTCAGAAAGGTATTCTGGATTCTTTCTGGCCAAGACGTACCGCAACACATCGAGTGGCAGGTAGACGAAATAGCGGAAATATTAGCCAATACTAAGATAGAAAGGATCACCGAAGAGTTTTTTAGTCACGGGAAAGGCCGTGATCCCATTATCCACTTTTACGAGACGTTTTTGGCCGAATACGATTCCAGTCAACGAGAACAATTGGGTGTGTACTACACACCTCAACCGGTGGTTTCGTATATTACGAGGTCGCTCCACAAGATTTTGAAAAAGAGTTTTGGCAAAAGCGATGGTTTTGCAGATCCGTCTGTCATAACGCTTGATCCGGCAGCGGGGACGCTTACATTTCCGGCGGAAGCAATTACCATAGCCAAGCAAGAATTTGAAGCGTCTCACGGATCCGGTGGTTGGCATAGTTTGGTGCAAAACCATATCCTGAAAAACTTCTACGCCTTCGAGATTCTGATGGCTCCATATGCAGTGGGGCATTTGAAAATTTCTCTGCTTCTTAAAGAATTAGGTTACGATATGGGGCAAGATGAACGGTTTGAATTGTATCTGACTAACACCCTGGACATGTCCAAATTCCAGCCACATCACTCATATTTAGAAGAAGAAATCTCACAGGAGTCAGAAAAAGCATACGAGATAAAGGATAAAGCGCCCGTGTTGGTCGTTATGGGAAATCCGCCGTATTCCGGCCATTCGTCAAACAAAGGCGAGTGGATAGAAAAACAGATTGAAGAATACAAAAAAGTCGATGGAAAACCATTAGGAGAAAAGAATCCCAAATGGTTGAATGACGATTACGTTAAATTTATCCGCTTCGCCCAGTGGAAAATAGAAAAAACCGGACAGGGGATTTTGGGATTTATCACCAATCACGCATGGCTCGATAATCCCACGTTTCGGGGAATGCGTTACTCTCTTATGCAATCATTTGATGAGATTTATATTTTGAATTTGCACGGAAGCGCGTTAAAGAAGGAAAAAGTACCAGAGGATATACAGAAGAAAGAAAAAATTGGTGAGAGGGATGAAGGTGTTTTTGGTATCCGTCCAGGCACATCAATCACTCTGGCAGTAAAAAGTAGAGAATCAAAAGGCCCATGTAGGATTTATTACGCCGAACAATGGGGATTGAGAGATAAGAAGTTTGAGTGGCTGGATAAACACGATTTTGAAAACACTGAATGGAAAAACATTGAGCCAAGTTCGCCATTTTATTTTTTCATTGAAAAAAATGAAGAAGGTAGGGAAAAGTATCAAGATTTTGTGGCTGTGCAAAGTATTTTTCCTGTAAATAGCGTTGGAATAATTACAGCAAGAGACAAGTTGACGATTGGGTGGAACGACAACGAAACTTGGAATACCGTTAGACAATTTTCGACAATGGACGTTGAGTTTGCACGGCTAGGATATAAATTGGGTGAAGATGTTCGTGATTGGAAAGTATCTTTGGCACAAGAAGATTTGACGTCAAGTGGTCCCACAAGGGAAAAAGTATTACCCATTTATTATCGACCCTTTGATATTAGATATACATATTACACTGGTAGGTCTCGTGGGTTTCACTGTATGCCTAGACCAGATGTAATGAAGCATTTACTACGTCCCAATTTAGCCCTGGTTACTTGTAGGCAGTATAGAGGTGATTTTTTTGCTCATACTTTTATTGCTGATGGACTTATTGAATCCTGTTTTGTATCAAATAAGACAAAGGAAATTGGTTATGTTTTTCCCTTATATACTTATAACAACGAAGAACAGCAGAGTTTGCTTTTGGGGGATAATCATAAAAATCATAATATCAATTGGGACTCATTACCTGATTGGATGGCGACTATTCAACCTTTTACTTCGCCCGCCACGAATAATTTTGTTCAAGTTCCAGAAGCTATTTTTTATTACATTTACGCTGTTCTTTACTCAAATATTTACCGTGAAAAATATCAGGAGTTTTTGAAATCTGATTTTCCAAGGATACCTTTTACAAGTGACTATAAAATATTTCAAGGCTTGGCAGTATTGGGTGAACAATTAGTCGAACTTCACTTATTGAAATCGAAACTACTTGTCTATCCGGCATCCCGTTACGAAGGGAAAGGCGACGATAGAGTTGAGAAACGGAATTATCATGAGGACTCGAAGCGCCTGTATATTAACGGGTTGCAGTTTTTTGATAAGGTATCACCGGAAGTCTGGAATTACTACATCGGCGGGTATCAAGTGTTGGATAAATGGCTCAAGGATCGAGTTGGACGGGTTCTATCACTTGAGGACCAATTGCATTTTAGGAAAGTTATTACGGCACTGACAGAAACGATAGATATTCAAAAGCGAATAGACAAGTTTTATCCTTTAGTTGAGTAAAGCTTGTGAGAATATCAACCTAGAAAGTTAATTAGGTTCAAACCTCTCTCCTGCGCAATGCCGTTCTCTAAAATAGGAATGTTTGAACTCATTTAACATGGAAGGTTAATGGATACGTAAGTTTCTCCTCGCTGTTACATTGCAGGTGATTTAATTTTACAACTCAAAGAGTTGAAAGGTAATTTAAATACCAAGAGTTTTTCCCTTTAAGCTTGTAAAGACTTCAAGCGCTTAATACAGACAGGTTTTTAACCTACAGGTTCACCGACTCTTCTTTTTTAGGTTCTGCTCCCTCTTTATTAGGATTTTCAGTTTTAGTAGCAGTCTTTTTACTTGACTTAGGTTTAGTAGGTTTCTTGGGTTTTTTTGGTTTATCTACCTTCTTTTTGGTTTTTTTGGGGGTGCCACTGTCCAGAAGTTTCTGGACTTCAGTTTCTAATTGCTTAACTTCTTCATATTTCAGCTGTAGCTGGAAGTCGCTAAATACTTTAGCCTCTTTGCTAGGCTTTGAAGTGTCTACCTGCCCACCATTCAAAATATGGTCATATAGATGTGGACCAGCCATTCTAAGTTCATTCAATGCGGCATTTTTATTTCCCTCATTTATTCCATCAATACTCTTAATTTTTGCTATCTGTTCTACAATCTCGACTACTCTTTTTCGGGCCCAATCGTCACACTCTTTCAATAGTTGCAACTTTTTACCCTTAATAGACAGTTCTTCAACATCCAGAATTACAGCCGCCTTTCTCATCTCTAAATGCTTCGTTCTAACTTTGAGACACTCAGTAATAAAGCCCGTCATTAACTCACCAACTACTTTGCCAAGACCCAACCACTCGGTAAAAGGATTAGTTTTTGATACTGCAATAATACGCGCTTTATTGGGGGAAGTACCCGCAAGGAGGGAGAATGCTCGGATAATCTCTTTCCAGGTTTCAATTTGTTCGGCCTGCTGGACTATATTGTCGATGGCAACCTTGTCATTAAATACTACCTGCAGTACTACTTCCCCAGGCTGTGCGGTCACTTCTTCGGCCATAGTACCCAAACTAGAAAGGACTGCGTCCGTATTGGCAATTAGCTTGGTTAGTTCATCTTTAAGTCTATTGATTTCGTCAATAGCGCCTGGAGTATTTGCTTGGTTATCGGCTAGGGCCCTAAGGAAAGCGGTAAGGCCATTGTCACCAACTAGCTTTCTTGCCCCAAACTTGTCAAAAATATTTAACTGAGAGTATGACCAGCCCTTGGGTTCCAACTCTGCATGAGCTTCCCTGATTCTGGTCTTGTAGTCGCGTTGGGCTTTTTGCAGGTCTTCATTGCTGCCTTGAGATATTTGTTGAAGGGTATTTGCGAAGTTGACATACAGGTCCAAAAGCCCGTAAGTTTCAAAAACTTTTTTGATGTACCGTAGAGCAAAAACAAGATCGCCTAGCATAGGTGGCGTTTTAACTAAGCTGGGCAGCGCTTTAAGGATGACTATACTATACACCTTGAGAGTCAGCCTTATCAATAGACACTTTGGAAATCAACCCGACGGGTTCCATGGTTTTTTGTTCTTCGGCGCTGTTCGGGACAAACCTGAGCTTGTCGAATCCATTTTACCAAAAATTACTAAGCTTCCCACCGGAGAAATTTTCGCCTTTTTCTGTCTACTAATGAAAATTATCGTTACTGCAGATCTTCATTATTCACGCAGTAACTGGCGGTACATTTCAAGAGCAATTTTATTTTTTCTCCTCCACAATTTCTCCCTCCACGACTTGGCTTTTATCAAAGTCAGACGAGTGAGGTTTCCTTTTAGGAAGACGTTGCGTCTTAATAATTTTTCTCAATACGTAAAAAAGTGCCAAAGGCACCAATGGCAACAATACTTTCCGAATTAAGCTTAAGAGTAGCATCTTTTTTTATCCTTTTTCAGTTGTCGACAAAATGTCGACAACTCATTGTTATGGATCGCCCGGCGAATCTGTTTACCCCGAAAGATAGCCAAATGTCCACGTGCCATAGTTCTAGTATATCAATTTCCTAGTACGCCATAAACAGAGATGGCAAAAAGCTGAGCAACACCAAGGTGACGATAATAATAGTCAGCCACTTTTTTACGTTCATAGTTCGGTGTTACTCACTATGACCCTGAGTTTATCGAATGGGTCATGGTCGCAGTTTGTTCAGAATTTCTCCCAGTTTTTTAATTTCTTCTCCGTATCTTCCCCAATCTCCTTCGCGTTGAGCGCGGACGGCGGCATCATAGGTTTCGGCAGCCTGTTTGCTGAGATTATCCGTAGGAACTATTACACTTGCCGGCTTGGCTTGTTGGCCGAGACCTACGCCAAAGAGTCTGGCGAGCCCTGCCTCCAATGTCTCCTCCATGGCAATTTTATTTTCGTAGGCGACAATGACCCGCTTGAGCTCCGGAATTTTGCCTGCATCTGCCTTAAGGTAGAGAGGTCGGACATAAAGAAGAGATTCCTCAATCGGGATAGCCAGAAGAGATCCTTGAATGACGGCAGAGCCGCGCTGATCCCACAAAGAAATTTGACGGCTGACTTCTGCGTCCTGGTTGATCCGGCCAATGACTTGTTTAGGCCCGAACACCAATTTATCTTTGGGGAAGCGGTAGACGACCAGTTTGCCGTACTGCTGCCCGTCATTTCTGGCTACCATCCAAGCAGAGAGATTATCTTTGGCCCGCGGAGTAAACGGCAGCATCAGAATATATTCCTCTTTTTTCTCACCCGGAAGCTTCATGATCATGTGGCGGGGAGTCATAATTGGAGTCTTACTGTCAACCTGTTGTTCTCCTTCTTGGGCAATAGCTGGTATTTCCCACAGATCCTCTTTGTTATAAAAGATTTGCGGGTCATCCATATGGTATGTGGTATAGACAGCAGTTTGCAGGGAAAAGATGTCCTCAGGATAGCGCAGGTGCGGCATAAGACTCTTGGGCATCTCGGCAAGCGGACGGAACATATTGGGAAACATTTTAGCGTAGGTTTTGATAATTGGGTCTTCGGAATCGGCCTGATACAAGGTGATCGTTCCGTCATACGCATCCACAATTACCTTGACTGAATTTTTAATGTAATTAACTTTACCACCGTTTAGGGGCAATGGCTGGGAATAGGGATATCGGTCGGTTGACGTGTATGCATCGATAATCCAATACAGTTTGCCTTCGGCAATAACAAGATACGGGTCCCGGTCGTATGTTAAAAACGGCGCAACTTTTGCCACTCTCTCTTTTATATTCCGGTTATAAAGAATACGGCTTTCGCCTGTTATATCGCCAGATAAAAGCATTTTGAGTGAGCCAAAACGAATAGCGTAGAAGAACCGTCGCAATGGAGAGTTGATTTCTACCCCACCCTGGCCAGCATAGGTGGTATAAACATTCTCTTCACCTTTAGGATAATCAAATTCTTTAGATTTGGTTTTGGTAATGACATAGTCGTTCAGAATCTCTCCGTAGTAAATTTCCGGTCTGGTTATAGCGAGTTCTTTCACTTCTGACTTCGGTGGCAAGTCTTTGACGAATAGTACTGGTAACCCCTCTGGGGTAACCTGATTCACCGGTCCGGCGGCAATGCCATAGCCATGGGTGAACGTCAATCGTTCATTAATCCAGGCTTTGTTGGGAAGACTGTCGGAAGCTAGCTCTCGGGGCGAAAGCATAATTTGGCGGACTTCCCCATCTATGGTGTAACGGTCATTATCCACGCTGGCAAACTCGTAGTAGGTCCTGATCTCTTGGATTTGTGAAAACGTCGAAAGAAGCGGTGCCCTGTCCCATAGCCGCACATTTTTAATAGTCAGATTATTGGCGGCGATGTCTGCGCTCGTAATGGGTTTATCCGCGGCGATTTCCCGTTCTTCGATCTTGTCCAGTCCATACGCCTGGCGGGTGGCGGTAATATTATGTTTAATAAACGGCGTTTCTTTGACCAATTCATTGGGAGCAACCACTAATTTTTGAAAGACAGCCGGAACGACACCAGAGACGAGTCCAACCAATACAGTGAGAGAAATTGCGCCTAAGAGAGGGGAAATTTTACCGCTAAACCCAAAATACAGTGCCAAAACCGCGGCCAGACCATAAGCAAATACGGACATGCGAAGTAGCGGCACCATCACGTTGGCGTCAGTAAACGCCGCGCCGAATACCGGACCGCTTTGAGCAGTGAGGAGATTGTAAAGTGAAAAATGCGTGCCGATTGCCACAGTTACCAGAAAAAGGGAAAGGAGAACTCCGACGTGAAGTCTCGCCTTTTGATCGGTATGAGCATGCTTGACCAATTTGATAGGCGGCCCGCCGAGTTTCTCCGATAGACTGTTGAGATTGAATTTCCCCAATAGCGTAGAAAAATCGAGGCTGCCGCGAAGAAGATAGATAACGCCGCTTGTAATAAGCGACAATAAAATAAGAAATCGTATTAGACCCAAGGCCAGAGAATAGACAGGAAGGGAAAATACGTAAAAGGCTATATCACGGCCAAACAACGGATCGGTTTGACCAAATGGGGTGGCGGATAAGAATTTTAAGACATCCTGCCAGCTGGCAGCTGCGACTAAGCCAATAAAAAAAGATACGGCAAGACAAATGCCAATACCAAGTTTTTTAACGATTCCGTCATTCAGACTCAAAGGCTGGCCAATCAAAGCTTCGGGAATAGCCAACATCCAGGGAATTTTTGAACGTATCGCGACCAGAAAGTTTGTCAGAAGAAATACTGCGGCAAAAAAGCCAACGGTAAGACCAAGAATAACCTTCGTGCCGAGTGATTTGATGAAGACTTCGGTAAAACCAACTTCAGTAAACCACCACCAATCTGTAACCAGAGCAATTATGCTGGAGAAAAAAATGAAAAATGCAATTACTATGCCTAAGAATGCCCAGGAAAACATTTTAGTCATGATCTTTTATACCACAAGCGATTAAAACGCGCAACCCTCTGCCTTGCGGAGTCTGTCCATAATTGCTCTTCCCAGCCCTATTTCGGCAACAGGCTCGGCATAAATGATATCAAGAGAAGCCTTATCCAGTCTGTGCAGACATAAAAATAGGTTACAGGCAGCCTCACGCAAATCCCCTGATGCAGATAGAATCTCTATTCTCTCAAAAGGAATTTTATTTTTGGAAAGTTTAAATGCAAGTAGCCCTGCCTTTACTCCTTTTTTGATATTGAAACTCTTGTCCTTGATAATTTTAAGCGGCGTACGCGGAGAATAGTGATGGGACAACTGTCCCGGGGAGCGGGGTTTCTGAGCTCGAGTTGAAATTATTACTTTACCTATCACCTTTTCTATTTCCTCAACCGGCAAGCCGCCTGGCCTAAGAATAGTAGGCTTTTCCACGAGAGATAAAACAGTTGATTCAACACCAACTGGACACTGTCCACCATCAATTATTAAACCAATTTCTTCTCCCATTTGTTCTTTTACATGTTGGGCCGTTGTGGGACTTAAACAGCCAAAAAGATTTGCGCTCGGCGCGGCTATGGGTGTTTTTGCCATTGTGATAAGTTTTAAAGCTACAGGATGAGACGGCATTCTTATAGCCACATTTCCCAGTCCCGCTGTTACTATATCAGGGACAATATCTGATTTTGGTAATACCAAGGTAAGCGGCCCCGGCCAGAATTTATGGATAAGTATTCGCGCTTTCTCATTTAATTCTGAACACAACCGTTCAACATCCTCAAAATTAGCTATGTGCACTATGATGGGATCAAAACGGGGTCTTTGCTTCACTTCAAAAATTTTAGCTACGGCTTTAGGATCAAAGGCATTAGCTCCCAGCCCATAAACCGTTTCAGTAGGAAAGGCAACCAGCCCACCTTCTCTTATGATAGAAGCTGCCTTGCTTAAAATTTTATTAGCTATCATCTATCCAGTATACTGGAGAGACTAAGATCTTTTTTTGTTAGACTTATTGTTAGATCCAAGATTTAGGAGATGAAAACTAAATTAGCAATTTTTGAAGGTCAAAAGATCCGCCGTCATTACGATGATAAAACTGAAACGTGGTATTTTTCGGTGGTAGATATTATTTCAGTACTTACTGAAAGCGCCAACCCAACTGATTATTTGAAAAAATTGAGAAAAAGAGATTCTGAACTTGGCAACTACATAGGGACAAATTGTCCCCAGGTAGAAATGGCTTCGGAAACAGGAAAAAACAGAAAAGTTTTAGCAGGAAATCCCGAGCATTTATTTAGAATTATTCAATCAATTCCAATGACAGACGCAGAATTAGTATTTATGGCTTTGGCAGAGCTTTCTACTCGGCAAATTGCCGAAACAATGAAAACGAGCGGAGAAAATTTTTTACAACCTCCCAAAAGCGACAAAAAATTAAAGAAGACATGAAAAAAGTATTAGGCTTAACAAATATTCAGGCGCAGAAATTGCTGACTCAATTCGGGTTTAACGAAATTGTAGGCCGTCCCAGACAAACGCCTTTTCAAATTTTCCTTACCCAATTTACGAGCCTGCTTGTGATTTTGTTGATTATTGCCTCTGTCGCTTCGTTGTTTTTGGGAGATCTGTTGGATGGGATCTTTATTCTTCTCATCGTCATTATCAATGGAATTTTAGGCTTCATCCAGGAATACAAAGCCGAAAAAACTATCGCGGCTCTGAAGAAAATGACCGGTAGCTCTGTGCGTGTCATAAGAGACGGGGTAGAACAAAAAATAGACAGCAAGCTTTTGGTTCCCGGTGACGTGATCATTCTTGGAGAAGGCGATAAAATCCCGGCCGACGGCACACTTCTGGAAAGTTTGCACTTGGAGGCAAACGAAGCGTCGCTTACCGGCGAGTCGATGGCTGTTGAAAAGAACACTCATGAGGATGAGAAAAAACGTGTATTTTTAGGCACCATTGTCGCCAAAGGCCGGGCCAGGGTTGTCGTCACCGCGACCGGGATGCAAACCCGCTTTGGCCAGATTGCCGCCTCGCTTTCAGCGATTAAGGAAGAGGAAACCCCTCTGCAGAAAAAATTGAACGTATTGGGCAAGCAGTTGGGAATCTTGGCTCTTGCCGCCAGTAGCACCGTATTTGTTATTGGTTTTTTCGCCAAATATCTTTTGGTTGAGATGATATTAACAAGTATAAGCTTGGCTGTAGCCGCGGTTCCGGAAGGATTGCCGGCAGTCATTACCATTACCCTAGCTGTGGGAATGCAGCGCATGGCGAGGGAAAAAGCGATACTGCGCAAGCTGTCGTCGATTGAAGCGCTCGGTAGCGCTACTGTCATTGCCACAGACAAGACCGGCACGCTGACCAAGAATGAAATGCGGGTGACGAAGGTATGGGGGGATGCAGACAAGATTTTGACCGCCGGCGTTATTTGCAATAACGCCAGTTTGATATTTAAGCATGATCACGGCACGTACGACGTTTTGGGAGACACCACCGAGGGTGCACTTCTTTTACTGGCTGCCCAAAAGGGATTGTTGGCAGAACAAGTAAAAAGGGACGGATTTCTTTTGGAGGAATTTGCTTTTGACCCCGTACTAAAAATGATGACCGTCGTTTGGCAGAGCAACAAACAAAAAACTGTCTATACCAAAGGCGCTCCGGAATCTGTATTGGAAAGAAGTAACTTGGATCAACAGTCGAGACAGAATATTGAAGCCGAATTCCGTGAGTACGCCAAAGAAGGCTTGCGGGTTATTGCGCTGGCATATAAAAACGTAAACCATACGCCAAAATCCCGTCACGAAGCCGAACGGGATCTGACATTTATCGGATTTGTGGGCATTGCCGATCCGCCTCGCGAAGAAGTGAAAGATGCCATTGCTGTAGCCGAAACTGCTGGCATTAGAACCATCATGATTACCGGCGATAATGAACTGACGGCCAACGCTATTGGCACAAAAATCGGCCTGATTCAAAAAAATGAGGAGATTATTACCGGTAGTCAGTTTGCCCCTCTTTCTGACGAAGAAGCCCTCGGCCGACTAAACA
>Ga0082335_1001416_pt1 | contig 51121 bp, 50 predicted proteins | sample Subgrocontami58m_FD_72375 | JGI IMG/M metagenome (GOLD analysis project Ga0082335, IMG submission 72375) | Subsurface groundwater microbial communities from S. Glens Falls, New York, USA - GMW37 contaminated, 5.8 m (SPADES assembly) (version 2) ... | reverse complement strand
TTACAACCCCGTTAAATTAACGCCAACAAGAACGAAACTCTGCCTTCGCTCGCCATAACGCGCGCACTTACCGGGTTCGTTCTTATGAGCAGAAGTGGGTTCGTTTAGATGAGCGGCGAGGCGCAGTCTCGTCAGGCTGCCACGAACGGATTGACCACGGTCAGTTGACCGTCGAATTTGCGTCCGTGCTCCAAGTCCTCAGTGTAGAGGGTGTCGCAGCCGGACAGCAGTGCCGCGGCGACGATCAGAGCGTCCCAATACGAAATCTGCCCCTGGGCCTCGACCTCCATCGCCTTCTCGACTACTCGGGGTTCCAGCGCCACGACGTTGCAGCCGGCGATCAGTTCTCTGGCGAGTTTGTGCCGGGTCGGGACATCCATGCCGAGCTTGATTCGACAGACGTTCAGGAATTCGCTGATCACCTGGACGCTGATGGTCGGCTGCTTTTGTAGTATGTCCTCTGCGACAGCAATTTTGGCGTCGTCTTTCGCAAACGCGTAGACGACGACGTTGGTGTCAGCGAATGCCGGCACGGTCGTACAGTTCTGCCCTGTCGAGCTTCCCGCCGTCGTAACGTCCCCGGAACTGCCGGAACGCGGCCAGATCGACGTGTCGCTGTGCGGGAACGACGGTTACACTTCGATTCCTGAGACTCTCGGCAAACTGCAATATCCTGCTCGCCTCGGGATCGGGCAATTCCTTAACCAGTTCATAGATTCGGTCTGCGATTCCCATACATTGCTCCGCATTGCCGTTTTGACGCTAGTTTATCCCTTGTGGACGGCACACGCACGTTCGCCCCGTCGCGCAAGGCGCAGCGATGCGTCACGCTGCACTGCCGTGTAGTGGTATGACTTGCGCCCCGGTCTTCAACTTGTCCAAGTAGTCCGCCCATTGCTGCATCATCTTACGCCGCTGTGGCAGGTGCTCCGCGAAATTGTAAGCCGCCGATACCTTGTTGCGCTCGCCGTGCGCCAATTGCCGCTCGATTACCGCATGAGGAAATCCAAGTTCGTGCAATAGCGTCGATGCGGTGCTTCGGAATCCGTGTCCCGTCATCTCTTCCTTGGCGTAACCCATCCGGCGCAGCGCGGCGTTGACTGTGTTCTCGCTCATCGGCCTGCCATCGCCGCGCTCGCTTGGGAACGCGTAGCGTCCGCGCCCGGTCAACGGTTGAATCTCTTTGAGAATACCGAGGGCCTGCGCCGACAACGGGACGATGTGCTGCTCCCTCATCTTCATCTTTGCTGCCGGGATTCTCCACTCAGCTTTCTTAAAATCGAACTCTGTCCACTCAGCATGCCGAAGCTCGCCCGGTCGAACGAACACCAGCGCAGCAAGTCGCAGCGCGCAGCGTGTGGTGACAGATCCAGTGAATCCTTCGATGGCCCGCATCAGCCCCCCTACAGCCTTAGGTTCGATCACTGAAGCATGATGCTGTACGTCCATCGGTGGCAGGATGTCTCCAAGTTCGATGTCCCGCGACGGGTCCCGGCTAGCGAGACCTCTGCCGACGGCATAGCGGAAGATGCGCCCCATGATGTTGTGCGCTCGTCTTGCAATGTCCAGAGCGCCGCGCTTTTCAATGAGTTCGATCACCGCGATCAAGTCGACAGCGACGATGCTGGTTATCGGACGGTCGCCGATCCTCGGGTAGATGTATGTTTCCAGTCGGCGCAGAAGATTGTCTTTCGTGCTTTCGGCCATGTTTGCCGAAACCTTGGCGTACCACTCGCGTCCGATTACCTCAAACGTGTTTGCAGCCAATCCCGCCCGCACGGCCTTCGCGGCTTTCCGCTGTTCGCTTGGGTCAATGCCGTCGGCAAGCACCTTCCGCGCTTCGTCGCGCTTCTGCCGCGCACTCGCGAGCGATACGTCCGGATAGATGCCGAGTGCAAGCCGCTTTTCCTTTCCGCCGAAGCGATACTTGACGCGCCACATCTTCGACCCGGCTGGCGACACTTCCAGATATAGACCGCCACCGTCGAATAAGCGGATAGGTTTTTCGGCAGATTTGTATTTGCGAATCGCAGTATCGGTCAGCGGCATCGTGGTTTCCCCCAACGATCGATGCCCCCAAGAACTGGGAGACGATGCCCCCAAGTATGCCCCCAATGCCCCCGGATTTCAACAACTAACCGCAGACTGCTTCGGACAAAAATAAGGCCGTAATCCTTGTTTTTACTTTGATTTACGGCCTTTATTGGACTTCTTTGGATTTGTTACTGGTGCCGGGTAGAGGAGTCGAACCTCCGACCTTCGCATTACGAATGCGCTGCTCTACCAACTGAGCTAACCCGGCGAAGCTGGATCGGGGAAACTGCGTGACCCAGGCAAGGGCGAATTATATGCGCCCGCAGGGGCACGAACAAGGTAAAAGGGCGGATTTCAGGGGCGCGAAGAATCGGACAACAGGTTCGCCGTCCCCAAGGCTCAAAGCCCAGGACGGGTGCGCACGATAATGTCTATGCCGTCGGTCTTCATGCCGGCCGGCAGCGGCGGCAGGCCCTCGATGCGCACGCCCGTGGCAGGAATGTCGGTAATCTCGCCCGAGGCGATGTCGTAGAAATGATGATGCACGTTGGTATTGGCGTCGTAGAAAACCTTGTTCGGATCGACGATCAGTTCGCGCACCAGCCCGTTTTCGACGAACAATTTGAGCGTGTTATAGACGGTTGCCTTCGACACTTCCGCATGGCGCACGTTGACCGCCGTCAGTATTTGATCAGCCGACGGGTGCCAGCGCTTTTCGAACAAGGCCTGCGCAATCTCGATGCGCTGATGCGTGGGAGAAATGCCATGCCGGCGCAGCATTTGCGCGGCGCTTTCGCGGGTGCAATTCTGTAATTCCATGTTTGTATTGTAAATAAGAATTTTGACTTTGTCTAATTCGAAGTTGTAACTCCGCCGTTGCCTCGCCGGGCGGCTTTCTAGCGTACTTCCGCCGACCGCGCTCGTATCGATAATTCGACCACCCGACAAGGCTTCTCGCCAGGGGTGTTCGCCCCCTGTCGTCCGCGAATGCGTTACGTGCGCGCGACCAAGTGAACGTGGCGCCGCCATGGCCGGGATCCCCGAAAGGCCGCTCGCGATTGCGCAGCCAGAGTACAGTGATATGATTGATTTACGTCCTGCCGAGGAGACGGAGTTCGCGATGATCGTACGCTTTCTTGCCGCTTTGCTGCTTTTGCCGGCGCTCGCCCAGGCCCAGACGTACCGCTGGGTAGACGACAAGGGCAAGGTGCATTATTCGGACCAGGCACCCCCACCCAGCGCCAAGAATGTGCAAAAGAAGTCGCTGCCAGGCGGCCAAGGCGCCTCTGCCCTGCCGTATGCGCTAAAGCGCGCGGTCGAGAATTTCCCGGTCACGTTGTACACCTCCGAACCCTGCAATCCCTGCCTCCAGGCACGCGAGCTGCTGAACAAGCGTGGCGTGCCCTACAAAGAGGTGGGCGTCATCGACAACGATGGTCTGGAGAATCTGAAGAAGCTCACGGGCGCGACCTCGGTTCCGGTGATGACGGTGGGGCGCGAAGTACACAAAGGCTTCGAGAGCGCTGCATACCAGGCCTCGCTCGACACTGCCGGCTATCCGAGCACTTCAATGCTGCCTGCCGGCACCAAGCCGGGCCAGATCGTCAAGCCGACGCAGAAAGCCGCACCGGCTGCACCCGCTACACCTGCGGGCAATGACAAGGCGACTGCGGCCACCACGCAAGCACCTGGCGCGGGCGCATCGAAATAGAGCGGTTGCGGCCACCGCGTGCGCAACAGGGGATAGTTCCCTTCGTGCCCGCTAAATAAGAGGCCAATTCGGCAGTTCTGCATCGGGCACTATATATGAGGAGCCGATAGCCCCTTAGGCAAGGGAAAGGTCACGTTTTCGTCCGTGCCCTTCAACTGAGTGACGTGCTTCGCGCCCAGCGCCTGCAGCCGGGCGATGACTTCGAGCACCAGCACTTCGGGCGCCGAAGCGCCAGCGCTAACACCAATGCGATATCTCCCGTGCAGCCACTCTGGCAGCAGTTCAGAGGCCTGGTCGACCATGTGCGCCTCCACCCCGAGAGTCTGCGCGACCTCACGCAGTCGATTGGAGTTGGAACTGTTGGGCGAACCGACGACGATCACCAGGTCGCATTGCGACGCCATAAGTTTCATCGCGTCCTGGCGGTTCTGCGTCGCATAGCAGATGTCGTCCTTCTTCGGGCCGACGATGCTCGGAAAACGCGCAGCGAGCGCTTCGACTATGGCTGCGGCGTCGTCCACCGAAAGCGTCGTCTGGGTGACGTAGGCAAGGCGGGATGGATCCTCGACCTCGAGCTTCTCCACGTCCGCGATCGTTTCCACCAAGTACATGCCGCCGGCGACCTGGCCCATGGTGCCCTCGACTTCGGGGTGCCCGCGATGGCCGATCATGATGATGCCGCGGCCTTGTTCGCGCATCTTGGCGACCTCGACGTGCACCTTGGTCACCAGCGGACAGGTCGCATCGAACACTTTCAAGCCACGCGCCTCGGCCTCGCGCCGGATTGCCTGCGACACGCCGTGCGCGCTGAATATCAAGGTGCTGCCGGAGGGCACCTGGTCCAATTTCTCGACAAACACCGCGCCCTTCGCACGCAGGTCATCGACCACGAACTTGTTGTGCACCACCTCGTGGCGCACATAGATGGGCGCGCCGTACAACTGCAGCGCGCGCTCGACGATGCTGATGGCGCGTTCGACCCCGGCGCAGAAACCACGGGGATTGGCTAGCAGGACTTCCATGATCGAACCCCCAAATCCGAGACTAGGCATTGACCGCGCGCTTGGAGCGCGGGAGAAAGCTCTCAACCACCAGCAGCACCGCGCCTGCGCTGATCGCCGAATCGGCAAGATTGAAGGCAGGCCAGTGCCAGTCGGCGAGGTGAAAATCGAGAAAATCGACAACATAGCCAAGCGCGATGCGGTCGACGACATTGCCGAGCGCGCCGCCGAGAATCAGTGCAAGCGACAGGCAAAACAGCTTGTCGAGCGCATGGCGCGCGAGCAACACAACGATTACCACGATCGCAATCAGTGCGATGGCGATGAAAAAGCCGCGCTGCCAACCGGCCGCGCTCGCGAGAAAGCTGAACGCCGCGCCCTGGTTGTGCGTCAGCACCAGGTTGAAGAACGCGGTCACGGGCCGCACCTCGGCGTAGCGAAAATTTGCGCTGAGCCAGTATTTGGAGGTCTGGTCAAGCACCGCCACCAGCAGCGCCAGCGCGTACCAGAATGCAAGCCTAGGCATGCGAGCGCGCCTCGCCCGCGCCGTGCAGATTGGATACGCAGCGGCCGCACAGCCCCGGGTACGCCGCATCCGCCCCGACATCCTCGCGATAATGCCAGCAGCGCTCGCACTTGGGGTGCGCGCTCGCCTTCACCACGACCGCTTCGTCCTGCGCGGCGGCCACCGGCGTGAGCAGCGCCTTGGACGTGATCAACACGAAGCGCAGGTCGTGCCCGAGCGAGCGCAGCAGTGCGAGCTTGTCGCCGCTCGCGCGGATTTCGACTTCGGCCTGCAGCGACGAACCGATCTCGCCGGCGACGCGCGTTTGCTCCAGCTGCTTTTGCACCTCGGCGCGGACGCTGCGGATTCTTGCCCAGCGCGCGAGCAACTCCTGTGAATAGCCTGCCGCCGGGAATTCGTCCCAGGTATGCGTAAACACGGTCTCGTCGTTGCCGCCGCCGGAGAGCGCCCAGATCTCTTCCGCGGTAAAGGACAGTATGGGTGCCATCAGGCGCACGACGCGCTGCAGTATCTGGTACAGCGCATTCTGCGCCGAGCGCCGCGCTTTCGAATCCTTGCCCGCCGTGTACAGCCGGTCCTTGAGGATGTCGAGGTAAAAGCCCCCAAGGTCCTCCGAGCAAAAAGCCTGCAGCTTCTGCGCCACGAAATGGAAGTCGTAGTTTTCGTAATCGCGCTCGAGTTCCTGCTGCAGCGACTGCGTGAGCGCGAGCGCGTAGCGGTCGATTTCCAGCCATTCCTCGGTCGGCAGCGACTGCGTCCGCGGGTCGAAATCGGCGGTGTTGGCGAGCAGGAATCTAAGCGTGTTGCGGATGCGGCGGTAGCCCTCGACCACACGCTTCAGGATTTCGTCCGAGATCGACAGTTCGCCCGAGTAGTCGGTCGCGGCCACCCACAGGCGCAGGATTTCGGCGCCCAGGGTATCGGACACCCTCTGCGGCGCGATCACGTTGCCGAGCGATTTCGACATCTTGCGCCCGTGGCCGTCGACGACGAAGCCGTGGGTCAGGAGTCCCTTGTACGGAGGCACGCCGTTCAACATGCACGATACGAGCAGCGACGAATGGAACCAGCCGCGGTGCTGGTCGGAACCTTCCAAGTAAAGGTCAGCCGGGAACTGCAGGTCGCGCCCGTGCGAGCCGGCGCCGCTACAGTGCCCGTTCGGTCCGCCGATCACGGTCTGATGCGTGGAGCCCGAATCGAACCAGACATCGAGCGTGTCCTTGATCTTGATGTACTGCGCGGCTTCCGCGCCGAGCAATTCGCCGGCATCGAGGGTCTGCCAAGCCTCGATGCCGCCCCGCTCGACGCGCTTTGCCACTTGTTCCAGCAGATCCAGAGTGTGCGGATGCAGTTCGCCCGTTTCCTTGTGGATGAAAAAAGGCATGGGCACGCCCCACTGACGCTGGCGCGACAGCGTCCAATCGGGACGGTTGGCGATCATACCTTGCAGGCGCGCCTGCCCCCAGTCCGGATAGAAGCGCGTGTTGGCGATGCCACGCAACGCGGTCGAACGCAGTGACTCGGCCGGCTTCGCGCCGCCGAAACCTGGCGCGGCATCCATGCTGGCGAACCATTGCGTGCTCGCGCGGTAAATGATGGGCGTCTTGTGCCGCCAGCAATGCATGTAGCTGTGCACATAGTCTTCGGAATGAAATAGCGCCCCGACCTCATCGATCTTGGCGACGATTTCCGCGTTGGCTTTCCAGATCGTCATGCCGCCGAAGAATGGCAATGACGCTACGAATTTGCCGTCCGCCATGACCGGTGTGAGAATCTGCGCATCTTTCATGCCGTAGCGGCGGCACGAGTCGAAGTCCTCCACGCCGTAGGCCGGTGAGCTGTGGACGATGCCGGTACCGGTGTCCAGCGTCACATACTCGCCTAAATAGACCGGAGCGAGCCGGTCGTAGAACGGGTGGCGGAAAGCGATCAGCTCGAGCGCCTTGCCCTTGCACGAAGCCAGCGTCTGGCCCGAGAGCTTGAAGCGCGCGAGGCACGCCTCCCGCAGGTCTGCCGCCAGGATCAAGAGCCCGCGCTCGGTCGCGACGAGGTTGTAGATATGTTCGGGGTGCGCGTTCAGCGCCTGGTTGGCGGGAATGGTCCAGGGCGTGGTGGTCCAGATGACGATCCAGCCGCGCTCGGACGGAAGCATTGCGAGGCCGAAGGCTTTGGCGATTTTATCCGGCTCGGCGAAGGCAAAGCCTACGTCGATCGCAATGTCTTTCCTGTCCGCGTATTCGACTTCGGCTTCGGCCAAGGCGGATGCGCAATCGAAGCACCAGTTCACCGGTTTCAGGCCACGGTAGACGTAGCCCTTTTCCAGAATTCTGCCGAGCGTGCGAATTTCGTCGGCCTCGTTGCCGTAAGCCATGGTCTGGTAGGGCCGGCCCCACTCGCCGAGCACACCGAGGCGCTGGAAATCCTTTTTCTGCCGCTCGATCTGCTCCGCGGCATAAGCGCGGCACAGGCTTTGCGTCTTTTCCACCGGAAGATTTTTGCCGTGCTGCTTCTCGATTTCGCGCTCGATCGGCATGCCGTGGCAGTCCCAGCCGGGCACGTACACGGCATCGTAGCCGGCCATGTTGCGCGCCTTGACGATCATGTCTTTGAGAATCTTGTTTACCGCGTGGCCGATGTGGATGTCCCCGTTGGCGTAAGGCGGACCGTCATGCAAAACGAATTTGGGCCTGCCCTTCGATGCGGCGCGGATTTTCTGGTATAGCTTTGTCTCCTGCCAGCGCTTGACCCACTGCGGCTCGCGCTTGGCAAGATCGCCGCGCATGGGAAAAGGCGTGTCGGGGAGATTCAGCGTGCTTTTGTAATCAGCCATTATGCGTTTCGCGAATAGGAGAGTAGTGATCGGTTAGTGTCGGACTTGCGCGGCCAGGCCGCGGAACCTCGTGCGCTGCGGATTCGGCATTCATGCGCGAGCGCTCGCCGCCAGGAGTTCGCGCGCCATTGCGCAATCGCGTGCTATCTGTGCTTTGAGTTCGTCCAGGTTCGCATATTTCTGTTCGTCGCGCAGCTTGTGCAGGAAGTCGATGCGCAAGTGCTGGCCGTAAAGGTCGCCGTCAAAATCGAACAGATGCACCTCCAGCTTGGCGCGGCCGCTATTATCGACAGTCGGGCGCAGTCCCAGGCTCGCTGCGCCCTCGCGCAGGTGGCCGTGCCCATCGAGCGTGCGCACGGCAAAGATTCCGGCCAAGGGCGGTCGATTGTGCCGCAGCTGCACATTGGCGGTGGGAAAGCCGATTTTCCGTCCGAGCTTGGCACCCTGCACGACGCGGCCGCTGATGCTGTAGGGCCGCCCCAGCAGCGCGTGCGCCTCGGCGAGCTGGCCTGCCGCAAGCGCCGCGCGCACTGCCGAACTCGATATGCGCAGGCCATCCTGTGCAACCGTGGGCATCGCCTCCAGGCCGAAGCCGAGCTTGCCGGAAAATGTCTGCAGCAGCGCAAAATCGCCCGCGCGCTTCGCGCCAAAGCGAAAGTCATCCCCGATCAGCAGCCAGCGCATGCCCAGGCTATGGATCAGCACGCGCTCGATGAAATCCTGCGGCGAGCGGCTGGCAAAGGCGCGGTTGAAACGGCTGACATGCACGAATTCGATGCCATGCGCCGCTAAGAGCTCCAGCTTTTCCCGCAGCGACGTGAGCCGCGTCGGCGCGGTCTGCGGCGCGAACAGTTCGAGCGGATGCGGTTCGAAGGTGAGCACACCGGCTGGCAAGCCGAGAGCGTGCGCGCGTTGCTTGAGGCGTGCGAGCATCGCCTGATGGCCCTTGTGCACGCCATCGAAGTTGCCTATGGTAAGTGCGACGGGCGCATGACCGCGTTCAGAAAGGGTACGGCAGACGCGCATGCTCAGAATCGGCCTCGGGACACGATAAAATTTCGAATTGTAGCGGATTACGCGCCGCCGTCCGAATGAAAAATCCGGCGCGTCCTGGCTGTGGCCGGGTTCAGACCGCGGCTTGTGCTGGCGCGGCGCGCAGCCAACTGACGAGCATGAATATGGCTGTCAGCAAAAATAGCGAGAACCAAACCAGCGACCACTCGGGCACCATCAGTCCAAAAATAGGATCATGACGCGCCGAACAATCTCCGCTCGCGGAGAAAATGAATGGCAGGAGCTTGGCAGTAGGCAGATCATTTATGAACTTCTCCATCACATCGACGCCGCAACCGAATTTTGGATGGTACAGCGTCCATACGTGCCAGATTGCGACGCCTAAGCCGCAGACAGAGGCGAGCGCCACGCCGGCGGCATAGGCCACAGCTCCGCGGCGTTGCGGGTTGTGCACGACTGCGACGAGCGCCGCCAATGCAATCAGCAAGAATCCCTGGCGTTGCAGGATGCACAGGGGGCAGGGCGCCTGGCCCTTGAGGTGCTGCAGAATCAGCGCTTCGGCGAGCAGCGCCAGCGCAATGAGCGCGAGAACCGCAAACACCCGTCTCGGGCTCAACGTCGACTTCATCATAGAATCACTTCCAGGTTTCCCATTGGACCAGTCGCGGCTGCATTCAGTGCAAACCTGCTTACGCGCCGAGCCGTTGCGCCGCGTTCCCGCTCAGGCCTATCGTCCCCATTGCCGGCACAGCGCGAGCGTGGCAGGTCAACGCCGGAACTCGCCTATGCGCTCGCGCGCCGCGTAAATTCGATCGCGGATAATAGCCGTTGCGCTAAGGCCTTGCACGCGGCGTCTTCAATTCAGCCGTGCACACGCCTGCCGTAATGCTGCCACCTTGTCGTCGATCTCCTCGGCATCGTGCGCATCCGGACGCAACTTCAGGTAGTCCTGCAAGTCGGCGAGTGCCGCGCGGAAGCATTCGAGCTTGTAGTAAGCCAGACCACGGTCGCGCAGCTCCTCGGCCGCGTGCGGCGCCACCACCATCATGCGCTGAATCACCTGCAGGGTATTTTGCACCTCATCGGCGTGCTGGTAAATGCCTTTGAGGTTACGCAGCAGGCGCGTCAGGATCTGGTGCGGGTTGGCCGCCTTTAGCATCTGCGCAAGCGGCATCATGTCCACTTCGTCCGGCTGCAGCACCTGCGCCAGTCGCGCGCGCAGATCCGATTCCGACTGCGCTTCACCGCCGCAGAAGGGGTCGAGCACGAGATGCCCTCCGCTTACGCGCAACTTGACCAGAAAATGCCCCGGAAAGGAGACGCCCTGCAGGCGCAGGCCCAGGCGCAAGCCCACCTCCATATACAAGATCGACAGCGTAATCGGAATGCCGGTGCGCCGCTCCAGCACCTGGTTGAGATAGCTGTTGCGCGGATCGTAGTAATCGTCGATGTTGCCGGCGTAGCCCAACTCGCCGAACAAATAGCGGTTGAGCACCATCACCTTCTGCTCGGCGAACGCGTCCCCGGGCAGGCGGCTCCTCACCGTTGCAGCGAGCGCATCGATGCGCGCGAGGTAATGCGCGATGTCGATGTCGGGATAGGCGTCCTGTGCGATCAGCAGGCAGGCCTCGGCAAGGCTGAAATTCTGCCGGCGCAGCAGCTCGGAGAATCGTTCCAGACGAAATTGCATTTGCATAGGCGACTTCTGCTATTCGGCTGCCCGGCGCGAAAAATCCTGGACGCGAAATCCGAGCGACCAGAGCGCGGCAAAATATATTCCGGCGCCGAGGCACACTATACCGACCAAGGCGCCCACCCGGTATTGCCAGGCGGCGCTGAGCCACCAGGTTTCGCTGCCCATCGCGCCCCACAGCACCGCGCCCATCGCAAGCAGCGCCAATATCAGCTTGAACAGGAATTGCGCCCAGCCGGCCTGGGGCGCGTATATGCGATGCCGGCGCAGCTTGTAAAAGAGCAGGCCGGCGTTGAGGCACGCGCCCAAGCCGATCGCCAACGCCAGGCCCGCGTGTTTGAGCGGCCCGACCAGCGCTACGTTCAAGAGTTGCGTGGCCACGAGTGTGATGAGGGCGATCTTCACGGGCGTGCGGATGTTCTGGCGTGCGTAGAAGCCCGGCGCCAGCACCTTGACCAGTATCAGCCCGAGCAGACCGACGCTATAGGCGACCAGCGCTTGGCGCGTCATCCACACGTCCCCGGCGCTGAATTGGCCATAGTGAAAAAGAGTGCTGATCAGCGGCACCGCCAGCAGCGCCAGCGCCACGGCTGCGGGGAGCGCCAGCAACAGGGTCAGGCGCAGGCCCCAGTCAAGCAGACGGCTGTACTGATCAACGGCGTCGCTCGAATAATATTTCGACAAGCTCGGCAGCAGGATGGTACCTAGCGCCACGCCCAACATGCCCGTGGGAAACTCCATCAGGCGATCGGCGTAGTAGAGCCAGGACACGCTGCCATCGACGAAGTAGGACGCGATGATGGTGTTGATCAATAGCGACAGCTGGCCGATCGAAACACCGAACACCGCCGGCCCCATTTGACGGAAGATGCGGCGCACGCCGGGGTCGAAAAACTCCGCGCGCGGGCGCGGCAGCATACCGATTTGCAGCAGGTAGGGCAGTTGCAGCGCGAGTTGCATCACGCCGCCTACGAGCACGGCCCATGCCAACACCTTCACCGGCGGCTGAAAATACGGCGCCAGAAATAGCGCACACACAATGAAACCGACGTTGAGCAGCGACGGCGTGAATGCCGGCACGGTGAAGCGGCTCCAGGTGTTGAGGATGCCGCCAGCAAGCGAGGTGAGCGAGATGAACAGTATGTAAGGAAAGGTAATGCGCAGCATCGCTACAGTGAGATCGAATTTCTCCGGCATGGCGGAAAAGCCGGGGGCGCTGATCCAAATGATCCACGGTGCGGCGACGATGCCGATGACGCTGACGGCGAGTAACGCCAGCGTAAGCACGGTCGCTACGCGGTCGATCAATAAGCGGGTTTCGGCCGTGCCGTTCCTGGTCTTGTATTCGGCCAGAATCGGCACGAAAGCCTGCGCGAACGCGCCCTCGGCGAAAAGGCGGCGCAGCAGATTGGGTATGCGAAAGGCGACGAAAAACGCATCCGTGGCGAGTCCCGCGCCAAACAGGCGCGCAATCAGGGCGTCGCGCACGAAACCGAGGATGCGTGACAAGAGCGTCATGCCGCTCACCGTGGCGAGCGCGCCGAGCAAATTCATCTCGGGATTATACGAAAATGCGCTTGCATAACAGGGACTAAATAAGTATGATTGCGCCCTTTCTTGCACTTTAGCTGGGTTCTCGCCATGGCCAATACCGATTCCGCGCGCAAGCGTTCCCGTCAAGCCGAAAAGCAGCGCCGGCACAACGCGAGCCTGCGCTCAGCGCTGCGCTCGGCGATCAAGAACGTGAAGAAAGCAATCGCCGACGGCGACAAGGCCGGCGCGAAGCAGTCGTTGATCCAGTCCACAAGCATCGTGGACCGCATCGCGGACAAGAAAATCATCCACAAGAACAAAGCCGCACGTCACAAGAGCCGCTTGGACGCAGCCATCAAGGCGATGGCCTGAGTTTCGGTTTGCGGGAAAGAAACGGCCGACAACATGTCGGCCGTTTTGCTTTCTGCGTTGCACACCTGCTCAATCTTTCAGCAATCGCCGCTTGCGCGGCTGCCAAAGCGCGAGGATAAGACGGTGATGACCGTGAATAAGTACCGTTGGAACAGAAATTTGGATTGAATTGGTCATCAGCATATGCTATTGATGACGTAAGCATCTGACTAAGGGAGGATTTGTGTCATCCTCAGGGATCATAAAATACGGCTTCCGCATTCGCACCCGGGGCGGACTGATCGTCGATAACCTGTTGATACACGGCAAGGACGAAATCGATGCCGAGCGCAAGCTGCGCCAGATGTATCAGCATTGCAGGATACTGGAGTGCATCGTGCATATACCCAACCGGAGCAGAGAGTTTGTCGCTGCGGCAAGGTAGCCTCAAGCGCGAATTTCGAGAATTGAACAACAATTAAGACGGCCTAGTACCCTGTTCCGTACATTCGGACGGCGCGAGGCTGAGGCAGTACTTGGCCTACACGAAAATGGAGCTTGGCGGCCGAATGCGTCCCGAGCTTGCGGGCGGATGTAATCGAGAGGACACTGGCTACCAGCATCATGTTGATGGGTTGATGGCACGCGTCAGTGTGCTAACATAGCAAAATTAAAATTCAGTCACACGGCGGCATCTGCCGCCGTGTGCTTTTTATTTTTGGGGCGTGGCTATGTCACATGTAATGAATACTTATGCGAGACTACCCGTTGCTTTCACGCATGGGCAAGGCATCTGGCTGTGGGATGCACAGGGCAAGCGTTACATGGACGCCCTTGGCGGCATCGCCGTGAATACGCTCGGCCATGCCCACCCCAGGCTGGTGAAAACGCTCGCCGAACAAGCTGGGCGGCTGATCCACACCTCCAACCTCTATGTGATCACTGCGCAGGAAAGACTGGCCGACAAGCTTGCCGGCATCAGCGGCATGGACAAAGTCTTTTTCTGCAATTCCGGTTGCGAGGCGAACGAAGCGGCGATCAAGATTGCACGGCTATACGCCAAGGGCAAGGGCGTCGAAAACCCCGCCATCGTGGTGATGGAACAGGCGTTCCACGGCCGCACACTGGCGACGCTCTCGGCCACCGGCAGTCGCAAGGTGCAGGCGGGCTTTGAGCCGCTGGTATCGGGTTTCGTGCGCGTGCCCTACGATGACCTGGAAGCGGTGCGCCAGGTCGCGCAGCATAATCGCAACGTGGTCGCGGTCCTGGTCGAGCCGATCCAGGGAGAAGGCGGCATCAACATTGCGCACATGGAGTACCTGAGAGGGCTGCGCGCACTGTGCGACGAGTACCAATGGCTGCTGATGGCGGATGAAGTCCAATGCGGTCTCGGCCGCACTGGAAAATGGTACTTCTATCAGCATGCGGGCATTACTCCGGACGTGGTTACTATGGCCAAGGGCCTCGCGGGAGGCATCCCCATCGGCGCGTGCCTTACCCATGGAGATGCGGCTGACGTCCTCAAGCCCGGGACACACGGTTCCACCTTTGGCGGAAATCCTTTTGCCTGCGCGGCCGCGCTGACGACACTCGAGGTTATCGAGGAGGAACGATTGCTCGAAAACGCGGAAAGGATCGGCACCGCCCTGCGCGAAGGCTTCGCCTCCGCCCTGGCGGGAATCAAAGGCGTAGTCACCGTGCGCGGCGTGGGATTGATGGTGGGCATCGAACTCGACCGGCCCTGCGCCGAACTGGTGCAGCGTGCGCTCGAAGCGGGGTTGCTGATCAATGTCACCGCGGACAACGTGGTGCGTTTTTTGCCGCCGCTCAATATGAACCTGGACGAAGCGCACGAGCTCGTTGAGCGTGTTTCCCCTCTCATCCGGACTTTCCTCAGCCAGCCGACACCGGCGCACTGACGCCGGAGGTGCATCATGGAACTGCGGCATTTTCTGCAATTCAGCGATTTTTCCCGCGCTGAATACGAATACCTGCTCGAACGCACGCGCTGGATCAAGGCCCAGTTCAAGCAATTCAAGCCCTACCATCCCTTGGTCGACCGCACGCTGGCGATGATATTTGAGAAGCAGTCGACGCGCACGCGCCTGTCGTTCGAGGCGGGCATGCAGCAGCTCGGCGGCACGGCCATCTTTCTGAATACGCGCGACACCCAGCTCGGGCGTGGCGAGCCGGTGGCGGATATGGCGCAAGTTGTGTCGCGCATGGTTGACCTCGTCATGATCCGAACCTTCGAGCAGGAGATCGTCGAGCGCTTTGCCGCGGTGTCACGCGTACCCGTGATCAATGGCCTCACCAACAAGTATCACCCCTGTCAAGTGCTGGGCGACATCTTCACCTTCATCGAGCATCGCGGCCCGATCACGGGAAAAACCGTGGCCTGGATCGGCGACTCCAATAACGTCTGCAACACCTGGCTGCAGGCGGCCGCGGTATTCGACTTCACGCTGCGCGTATCCACCCCGCCCGGCTACGAAGCGCAAACGCCCTGCGCCGACAGCCACGGCAGGCGGCATTGCGAGCATTTTGCCGACCCGATGGAGGCCGCGCGCGACGCCGACCTGCTTACCACCGATGTCTGGACCAGCATGGGCTTCGAGGCGGAGGACGCCGAGCGCAAGCGCGATTTCATTGACTGGCAGGTCGATCAAGACATGATGCAGCGCGCGCGCCCGGACGCCTTGTTCATGCATTGCTTGCCCGCGCACCGCGGCGAGGAAGTGGCGGCCGAGGTGCTCGACGGCCCGCAAAGCGTGGTGTGGGACGAGGCCGAGAACCGCATGCATACGCAGAAGGCCCTGATGGAATTTCTGCTGTTGGGAAAAATTGCGTGACCGCTTTTCTGCAGGTCCGGTTATCGTTGAATTCAGCATTACTTTGAGCAGCTAAGAACCCGTTGCAAAATGAGTTTTGCAACGGGCAAATATAGGGGAGCATGAGGGGAGTTATCCCCTCATTTTGAAACGGACTCTAAATGACAAATAAGAGCAGTGGCATACGCAAAGTGGTCCTCGCCTACTCCGGCGGACTGGATACGTCGGTTATCCTCAAATGGCTGCAAGACCAATATGGCTGCGAGGTGGTCACCTTCACTGCCGATATAGGCCAGGGCGAAGAGCTGGAGCCGGCGCGAAAGAAAGCAAGACAGTTCGGCGTGAAGAAAATCTTCGTCGACGATCTGCGTGAAGAGTTCGTGCGCGACTTCGTCTTCCCGATGTTTCGCGCCAACGCCATCTACGAAGGCGAATACCTGCTCGGCACCTCGATTGCGCGTCCGCTCATCGCCAAGCGCCAGATCGAAATCGCGCGCATGACCGGCGCCGATGCCGTATCACACGGCGCCACCGGCAAGGGAAATGACCAGGTGCGCTTCGAACTCGGCTACTACGCTCTGGAGCCCAACATCCGCGTAATCGCGCCGTGGCGCGAGTGGGATCTGGTGTCGCGCGAAAAGCTGGTCGCATATGCTGCGAAGCATGGCATTCCCGTGCAAGGCAAGAAGAAAGCCGGTTCTCCCTACAGCACCGACGCGAACCTGCTGCACATCTCCTATGAGGGCCGCATCCTGGAAAATCCGGCAAAGGAGCCGGAGGCGGACATGTGGCGCTGGACCGTGTCGCCCGAACAGGCGCCGGACCGCGCCGAGTATGTCGAACTGGAATACAGGCAAGGCGACATTGTCGCGGTAAACGGCAAGAAGCTTTCGCCGGCACGCGTTCTCGAGACCCTCAACAAGCTGGGCGGCAAGCACGGCATCGGACGGCTGGACTTGGTGGAAAACCGCTACGTCGGCATGAAATCGCGCGGCTGCTACGAGACCCCAGGCGGTACCATCATGTTGCGCGCGCATCGCGCCATCGAGTCGGTGTGCCTGGACCGCGAAGTCGCCCACCTCAAAGACGACCTGATGCCGCGCTATGCCGCGCTGATCTACAACGGCTACTGGTGGAGCCCGGAGCGGCACATGCTGCAGACCATGATCGACGCCTCGCAAGGTCACGTGAACGGCTGGGTGCGGATCAAGCTATACAAGGGCAACGTCGTCGTCGTCGGACGCGATTCGAAATCCGATTCGTTGTTCGACTCGAACATCGCCACGTTCGAAGACGACCGCGGCGCCTACGATCAGATGGATGCCGCGGGCTTTATTCGCTTGAATGCTCTGCGCATGCGCATCGCGGCGAATCTGCGAAAGCGCCAGAAGAAGTAGGCGGCGGGCGCCGCAATATCACCTGACACGAAAGCTAATCCATGCCTTCCTTCGACATTGCTTCGGAAGTCAACAAAGTCGAGCTCAAGAACGCGATCGAACAGTGCAACAAAGAGATCGCAAATCGCTTCGACTTCAAGGGCTCGGATGCGCGCATCGAACAAGCCGAATTCACCCTTAGCGTCTACGCCGACGACGATTTCAAGTTAAAGCAGGTGATGGACGTATTCACCGCAAAATGCGCGAAACGCGGCGTGGACCTGCGCGCGCTCGAGCCGAAGGACGTCGAGAAGATCGGCGGCGACAAGATCAAACAGACGGTCGAAGTCAAGAACGGCGTTACGTCGGAGCAAGCCAAGAGAATCGTGAAGCTCATCAAAGACAACAAGCTGAAGGTTCAGGCAAGCATCCAGGGCGCGGCGGTGCGCGTTTCAGGCGCGAAGAAGGACGATCTGCAGGCGGCAATTCAACTGGTGAAGAAGTCGGTAACCGACATCCCCTTGCAGTTCCAGAACTTCCGCGACTAAGGCCGCTGCAGCCCCGACCAAGCCCTCCCAATCGAATCGGCCGGCAGCACGGGTTCGCGCTTTCAGCCTAGCGCGAGCGATCCTTCAGCCCTTCGATCCAGTGGCCATAAAGCTGCTCGGCCACGCCGTGCAGAGCCCGGACGCGCGCGCTCAGGTAACGTTGCATCTCCGCTGCGGGCTGCACCGAATCGCCGGCCGCGCGTTCGATCTCGCGTTTGCCCGACTCGGCCCACGCGCGGATCATCTCTTCGGTCATCTCCACGTGGCATTGCAGGCCCAGGTGCCTGTCGAGAACAAACGCCTGGTTCGCGCAATAGCGGCTGAATGCGACGCAGGTAGCACCTCGGGGAATGGTGAAGGTCTCGCCGTGCCAGTGATATGACAAGAAGCTACGCGTTTCTCCAAACCAGGCGCGCGCCGTCTCGCTCTCGGCGACATCCACCCTGCCCCAGCCGATCTCCTTGACCGGATTGCGCGCGACCGAGGCGCCCATGGCTGCCGCCATCAACTGTCCGCCCAGGCAGTGGCCGAGCACGGCAATGTCGCGATCCACGGCGCTGCGTATGAGTTGCAGCACGGCCGGGATCCAAGGCAGATCGTCGTTTACGCTCATCGGCCCGCCCATAAAGGCAAGCCCTGAGAATTCTTCTGCCGAAAGCGGTATCGCCGCCCCGGCGTCTACCGCCAGCAGGGTCCAGGGGATGCCGTGGCGCTCGAGGTACGTGGCAAAATATCCCGGACCTTCGGTGGGGCTGTGGCGAAAAATAGCGACGGGCAACATGGCAAAATTCCGGCTGCGCAAATGGCGGCGCCCTATCTGGTTGCCCCTTGTGCGGCAGACAATTACTTCTTTGTTTCGCCTTTCTCGATCAGGGCGTAGGCTGAATGGTTGTGGATGGACTCGAAGTTTTCCGACTCAACCACATACCACTCGATGCGCTCGTCCTGATTGAGCACGGCGGCGACGTCGCGCACCATGTCTTCGACAAATTTAGGATTATCGTAGGCGCGTTCGGTGACCAGTTTCTCGTCCGGGCGCTTGAGCAGGCCGTAGAGTTCGCATGACGCCTGTTTCTCGACGACATCGACAATGTCCTCGATCCAGACAAAGCCGTTGGTGCGCGCGGTGACCGTTACATGTGAGCGCTGGTTATGCGCGCCGTAGGCGGAAATCTTTTTCGAGCAGGGGCAAAGACTCGTCACCGGCACCAGGACCTTCATGGTGAAGCGCTGCTTGCCCTGATCGACATCGCCGATGAAGCTGACTTCGTAGTCCATCAGGCTCTTGACCTTTGATACCGGCGCCGACTTGTTCACGAAATACGGAAAAGTCATCTCGATGTGGCCTGACTGCGCCTCGAGCTTTTCCACCATCTCGCCGAGCATGCGCTTGAAGATGGCCACCGAGATCTCGCGCTCGTGCGCATTCAGAATCTCGACAAAGCGCGACATGTGCGTACCCTTGAAGTGATGCGGCAGGCGCACGTACATGTTGAAACTTGCGATCGTATGCTGCACGCCGCCAGAACGCTCGCGCACCTTGACCGGATGGCGGATGGACTTGATACCGACCTGGTCGATGGCAAGCCTGCGCGTATCCTGCAAATTCTGCACATCGGCGATAGCAACGGGATCACGGGTATTCATCGGGTAGCCCTTCCAGAGACGGTCGCCGCGCAAGCGCCGCAACGAAATTTTAACATGAAGCCTGCTACGAAAAGCGCTTAGCCGCCCAGACGTGCGCGGATGGCAGCAACGAGTCCGGCTTTATCCAGGCCGAGCTCAGCGTGCAATACGACGGTATCGCCGTGATCAACGAACTTGTCCGGCAGACCGAGGTGCAACAGGGGCCGTACCAGGCCCGCCCTCGCCAGGCACTCGGCCACCGCGCCACCGGCACCACCGATCGCCACGTTCTCCTCCACGGTCACCAACAGCTCGTGTCCCAATGCCAGCTGTTTGACCAGGGCCTCGTCCAAAGGTTTGACGAAGCGCATGTTGGCCACGGTGGCGTTCAGATCCTCCGCGGCCTCGAGGGCAGCCTTGAGCATGCTGCCAAACGCGAGGATCGCGATCTTGACACCTTGCCGGCGCAACTCACCCGTTCCAAGTGGCAGCGCGCGCATTTCATTCGTGATCTCCACGCCCGGGCCGGCGCCGCGCGGGTAGCGCACCGCCGCCGGGGTACCGAGCTGGAACGCGGTGTAAAGCATGCGCCGGCACTCGTTCTCGTCCGCGGGCGTCATTACCGTCATGTTGGGAATGCAGCGCATATAAGTCAGATCGAAGGCGCCGTTGTGCGTGGCGCCATCGGCACCAACCAGGCCGGCCCGGTCGAGCGCAAACACCACCGGCAGGTTCTGGATCGCCACGTCGTGGATCAACTGGTCATAGGCGCGCTGCAGGAAAGTCGAATAGATCGCCACTACCGGCTTCACACCCTCGCACGCAAGCCCGGCGGCGAACGTCACCGCATGCTGCTCGGCGATGCCGACGTCAAAATAGCGATCCGGATATTCGCGCGCGAAGCGCACCATACCCGAGCCTTCGCACATTGCCGGAGTGATCCCGACCAAGCGCGGGTCCTGGGCAGCCATGTCGCATAGCCAGTCTCCGAAAACTTTCGTGTAGCTCGGCTTTGCGCTCGCTGTTACTCCGACGATGCCGGCATCTGGCTTGAACCGGGATACGCCGTGATAAAGCACGGGGTCGGCTTCGGCCAGCTTGTAGCCCTGGCCCTTGCGCGTGATCACATGCAGAAACTGAGGGCCCTTGAGTTCGCGGATGTTCTTCAGCGTCGGAATCAGCGCATCCAGATCGTGGCCATCGATCGGACCGATATAGTTGAAGCCGAATTCCTCGAACATGGTCGACGGCAGAGCCATGCCCTTGGCGTGCTCCTCGACCCGGCGCGCAAGTTGCAGCAACTGCGGCACCTTGCCTAACACGCGTTCACCCGCCTTGCGCGCGGCGCCATACAGGCCGCCCGAAAGCAGCCGCGCCAAGTACTTGTTGAGCGCGCCTACCGGCTGCGAGATCGACATGTCGTTGTCGTTTAGCACGACCAACAGATCGGTATCCATCACGCCGGCATTGTTCAGGGCCTCGAATGCCATTCCCCCCGACATCGCGCCGTCGCCGATAATCGCGACCGCGTGGCGGAATTCGCCGCGCAGCTTCGCTGCCTGCGCCATGCCCAGCGCAGCGGAGATCGAGGTGCTGGCGTGGGCGGTGCCGAAACTGTCATATGCGCTTTCGGTGCGGCGAGGAAAGCCGGAAATGCCGCCGTGCATGCGCAGCCTGGCCATGGCTTCGCGCCGCCCGGTGAGAATCTTGTGCGCATAGGTCTGATGGCCTACGTCCCACACCAGCCGATCCTCCGGAGTGTCGAATACGTAATGCAGCGCGATCGTGAGCTCAACGGTCCCGAGATTGGACGAGAGGTGCCCACCGGTTTGGCTCACCGATTCTATAATGTAGGCACGCAACTCCTCTGCCAGCTGCTGCAGCTGGTCGCGCTTCAGCGCGCGCACCTCGGCCGGACTGTTGATGGTCTTCAGTAGCTCGTACATCGTCGGGTCGAAATCCTTAGCGTCTAAGCCCTGTTTGCCCGGAAGTTTCTCGGCGTAGTCGCTATTCACGTTGTTTATCGCAAAGCCTGGGGAGCCGCCGGGAATTGAAATAGTGGCCGCCACTTCCGGTCGAATCCCCCAAGTTACGCCTGTTCAAAAGCGTCCCACTCCGAATGGGCATGACAAATGGATGCATATTCATGTAAAGGAAGCTGCTTTTCAATAGCCGGTCAGAATTTGCGCAACACGATGAAATCCGCCAACTCGCGTAGACGTGTGGCCTCTAGGCCGAACGGCGCCAACGCCGCATGCGCCTCTTTGCGCAAGTCATCGGCCAGGGCGCGCGCGCCCGCCACTCCCAATATGCTGACATAAGTCGGCTTCTCCTGGGCAGCATCTTTGCCTGCGGTCTTTCCGAGGGTGGCGGTGCTGCTGTCGCAATCGAGCACATCATCGACCACCTGAAACGCGAGCCCTATGGTCTTGGCGTAGTGCTCCAGCCGGTCAAGCTGACTCGCCTGCGGAATATTGCCGCAGCGCGCACCCAGAGCCACCGCAGCGCGGATCAGCGCTCCAGTCTTGTGTATATGCATGAACTCGAGCTCCGGCAGGCTGAGCGTCTTGCCCACACTGGCAAGATCGATGGCCTGGCCCCCGGCCATGCCGCGCGAACCGGTTGCAGCCGCCAGGATCTTCATCATGTCGATCTGCGCGCCGGTGCTGTCCGCAACGGCGTGGTCCGCGAGTATCTGGAAAGCAAGCGGCTGCAGCGCGTCCCCCGCGAGCAGGGCCGTGGCCTCGCCGAATTCGACGTGGCAGGTCGGCTTGCCTCGGCGCAGGACATCGTTGTCCATGCAGGGCAGATCGTCGTGCACCAGGGAATAGGCGTGGATCATCTCGACTGCGGCCGCCACGACCTCCACGCGCGCGGCATCCGCCTTGGTCAGCTCGCCTGCGGCAAACGCCAGCAACGGCCGCACGCGCTTGCCGCCGCCGAGCACGGCGTAACGCATGGCGCGATGCAAACGCTGGGGCGCAACGTCCGGCGCTGGCAGCAAGCGCTGCAAAGTTTCTTCCATGCGAGCCTGGACCATGCCCGTCCAAGCCGCAAAATCAATTGTCTTGTTCGACACCAGGCAGGGGTTGCAGAGAGTTGGCTTCGAGTACCTGTACTTGCTGCTGGGCCTGCGCGAGCTTGGCCTGACAGTATTGTGCAAGTTCCAGACCGCGCTTGTGCGCCGCGAGGGACTGTTCCAGGGACAATTGCCCCGATTCCATGCTGGCGACAAGCTTTTCCAACTCGGCCAGCGCGGCTTCGAAACTGAGCGACTCGCCGTCGGCGGAGGCTGGCTTTGGCGACTTGGGCATATATGCGGGAAAACCTTACAAAACGAGAAAATAGCTGAACTCTGCCCTGCCAGTCAAATTAAAAACACGGTAAAATTATGAAATATTGGCCTTTTGCGGACTGACTTTTACCGACTGACTTTGAATCTGCTGCAGTATCGAGGGTGCATTCTTCCGCACTCCGCTGAGCGAGACCGCTGCAAGATCATTTCGCGTGCGACGATTTCCTTGGAGCCCGCTGCAAAATGAATTTTGCAGCGGGCCAAATTAGGAGAGCATGAGGGGATGCGCCCCGAATGGCATAGAACCAACTGCTGCCACGAGGGAAGTCCCCCGCCCCGAATGGCATGAAAGCAAATGCTGCCACTAGGGAAGTCCCCTTGGGGGATTGGGGGATATCCCCTCATTTTGAAATGAGCTCTTAGCGAGTTCCGCCGCAGTCAACGAGATTGAATGATGTCCGATATCGGCACCGCGTCTAAACTCGAACAACGCAGTCCGCAGCTTCCTGTCTCGTGGTATTTCGACCGGCAGATGCTCGAGTTCGAGCAACGGTTGCTGTTCGAAAACGGTCCGGGCTACATTGGCCACGAGTTGATGGTGCCCAACCCGGGTGACTACCACAGTCTGGCGTCGATGGACCACGCCAAGCTGCTGGTCAGAAACGCACAGGGCGTCGAGTTGATGTCCAACGTCTGCCGCCACCGCCAGGCCATCATGCTCGAAGGTCGCGGCAATGCGCGCAACATCGTCTGCCCGCTGCACCGCTGGACCTACGATATGCAAGGCGCGTTGCTAGGCGCGCCCCATTTCCCCGGCAACCCCTGCCTGAATCTGCACAAGACCCCTCTGCAAAGCTGGAACGGGCTGCTGTTCGCCGGCCCGCGCAATGTCGCGCAGGATCTTCGCAGCCTGCGCGCGGAGGGCGATCTCGATTTTTCCGGCTACATGCTCGACCGTGTGCAGGTGCATGAGTGCAACTACAACTGGAAGACCTTCATTGAGGTCTATCTCGAGGACTATCACGTTGCGGCATTCCATCCGGGCCTGGGCAATTTCGTCACCTGCGACGACCTGGCGTGGCAGTTCGGCGAGCGACACTCGGTGCAAACCGTAGGACTGAACAACCGCCTGGCCAAGGCCGGCAGCGCGACCTATGCGCGCTGGCATAAAGCGGTGCTCGATTACAACCAGGGCGACGTTCCGCCCCACGGGGCGATCTGGCTCACGCTCTACCCTAATATCATGATCGAGTGGTATCCGCATGTGCTGGTGGTAAGCACGCTCTACCCGCGCGGGCCGCAATCAACCACCAATGTGGTCGAGTTCTATTATCCCGAAGACATTGTGCTGTTCGAGCGCGAATTCGTCGAAGCCGAGCAGGCTGCATACTGGGAGACCGCCATCGAAGACGACGAGATTGCGTTGCGCATGGACCGCGGACGCAGGGCACTGATGCAGCAAGGCGTCAATCAGGCGGGCCCGTACCAGTCACCCATGGAAGACGGCATGCTGCATTTCCACGAATACCTGCGGCGCGAACTTGGAATGCCCGCCTAATGCTGTATAGTCGGCACTCTGTATTTCTGGCTTTTGCGCACCTGCGCAAGAAACTGCGAACATCCTGCAGCGGAGACAAGGCATGATCGCCATCGACCACAGCGGCAATTTGGTCACCGTGACCATACTTGGCGAGTTCGTGCTCACCGATTACAAGGAATTCGAGGACATGGTGCGGGAGACCCTGGTGCCTGGCGGCAAGGTCAACCTGATGATCGACCTGCGCCAGATGGCGGGCTTCACCCTGGATGTAGCCTGGGAAGACATCAAGTACACCCGCAGCCATCCCAATGACTTCGACAAGATTGCCGTAGTCTCCACCAGCCAGTGGGTGATCTGGAGCGCGTGGCTGTCGCAGATGTTCATCAGCGCCGACCTGCAGGTCTTCGACGACTCCGCGGACGCGCGCAGCTGGCTGGAACAGGAAGGCAAATAGCGCCGATGTCGCACACCTTGTTGGTCAGCACCGCGGAGCTTGCGGCGCATCTCGACGCGCCAGGCTGGGTACTGTTCGATTGCCGCCACGACCTCGCCAATCCTGGGCATGGCGAACAGGATTACGCCCAAGCGCACATCCCCGGCGCTTGTTTCCTGCATCTGGACCGCGACCTCGCTGCGCCGCGCAGCGGAAAGAACGGCCGCCATCCGCTGCCTGACCCAAGGGTGTTCGTGCGCATGCTGGAGGCGGCGGGCGTGGGCGCGAATACTCAGGTCGTCGCCTATGACGCCGAGACCGGAGTTTATGCTGCGCGCCTGTGGTGGATGTTGCGCTGGCTCGGCCACGACAGCGTCGCTGTGCTCGATGGCGGCTTTACCAAGTGGACACGCGAGGGTCGTCCTGTTACCAAGGTCTTGCCGCAAAGCCAATCCGCTCGTTTTGCGAATCGGCCGCGCGCGGTCGCGGTCGATGTCAGCGACATACTGCAATCGCTCGGCCGCCCCGGCCGCGTCCTCATCGACGCGCGCTCCCCAGACCGCTACCGCGGCGAGAACGAAACCCTGGATCCCGTGGGCGGGCGCATTCCCGGCGCGCGCAACCGCTTCTTTCGCGACAACCTCGACGCCAACGGCTGCTTCAAGCCGCCAGCCGAACTGCGCCAGGCATTTGCAGCGCTGCTCGGCGATGCGCCGCCGAACACAGTGGTGCATTCCTGCGGCTCCGGCGTGTCGGCCTGCCACAATCTACTCGCCATGGAAATCGCCGGCCTCGCCGGCTCCAGGCTGTATCCCGGATCCTGGAGCGAGTGGTGCAGCGATCCGGACCGCCCGATCGAAAAAGGCTAGCCGCCGTTCGGGCGCTATGCTTGCCGATCTGATTCTGCTCGTGCATTTCGCGCTCGCTGCGTTTATCGTCCTCGGCCTGCCGCTCGTGTGGATCGGCGCCTGGCTTGGCTGGGGCTGGATACGCAACCGAGCGCTGCGCTACGCACACGCCTTTGCGATTCTCGTGGTGGCCGCGGAATCTCTGGCCGGCTTTGTCTGCCCGCTCACGCGCTGGGAGGACGCGTTGCGCGCGGGCGCTGACAGCAGAAGCTTCGTCGGCCGCTGGGTCGCGCGGCTTCTGTACTACGAGTTGCCGGAATGGACATTCACTGTCGCCTACACCGTGCTCGCGGTCGCAACGCTCGCGACGCTGCGTGTGGTTCCGCCGCTGGGGCCTTCCCGCCACTTCCCATAAACGGCTATTATTTCAACAATATGAACGCGCCGCACCCGGAACGACAATACCTCGACCTCATGCGCCACGTGATGGATCATGGCGCAAGAAGAAGCGATCGCACCGGCACCGGCACGCTGTCGGTGTTCGGCTGGCAAATGCGCTACCCGCTCGCACCCTTTCCTTTGCTCACCACCAAGAAGCTGCACGTCAAATCGATTATTCACGAGCTCTTGTGGTTTTTGCAGGGCGACACCAATGTACGCTACCTGCAGGAAAACGGCGTCAGCATTTGGGACGAATGGGCCGACGCCTCGGGCGATTTGGGGCCGATATACGGTTACCAATGGCGCCGCTGGCAAGCTCCGGACGGCCGCTCGATCGACCAAATCGCGCAATTGGTCGAAGGCATCAAGAAGAATCCGGCGTCGCGCCGGCATGTCGTCAGCGCCTGGAATCCGGCCGACATAGACAAAATGAAGCTGCCGCCGTGCCATGCGTTGTTCCAGGTTTATGTCGCCGAGGGCAAACTATCCTGTCAACTCTACCAGAGGAGCGCCGACATCTTCCTTGGCGTCCCGTTTAACATCGCCTCCTACGCCCTGCTCGCGCTGATGCTGGCGCAGGTGTGCGATCTCGCGCCGGGCGAATTCGTGCACACACTAGGCGACGCCCATCTCTACCTTAATCACCTGGATCAGGCACGCGAGCAGCTCGCGCGCGCTCCACATCCGTTCCCGCAGATGCGGCTCAATCCGGCAATAAAGGATATTTTCGGCTTCAAATACGAGGATTTCACACTGGAGGGCTACGCCCCTCATCCCGCGATCAGGGCGCCGATCGCGGTCTGACCCGGCCCACCACCGCATCCAGAACTATGCCCGCCGGCCAACCGTGCATCTGCGTCATCGCCGCATTGGCGGCGAACCGCACCATCGGCAAAGACAATGCGCTGCCTTGGCGCCTGCCCGCCGACTTGAAGCACTTCAAGGAACTGACCCTGGGCCACCCCGTGGTGATGGGCCGCAAGACCCATGAATCCATCGGCAAGCCGCTGCCGGGTCGGCGTAACCTGGTGATCTCGCGTAACCGCGGCTACAGCGCTCGTGGTTGCGAGGTGGTGCACTCGTTGGACGAGGCGATCGCCGCTTGCCTTGGAACGCAAGTGATATTTGTCATCGGCGGTGCCGAGTTGTACCGCGAAGCGCTGCTGCGCGCGCATCGCCTCGAATTCACCGAAATTCACGCCGCGTTCGAAGGCGATGCGGTCTTTCCGGAGTTTCGAATGAACGAATGGCGCGAAGTCGGGCGCGAAATCCACGGCGACGAAACCGGCATCCCTTTCCGCTATGATTTCGCGCGCTACGAGCGCATAGCCTGAAACAGGAGAATCGCATGGCCGCAGGGGGATTTCACGTACACGGCCCGCACGACCAGGCGATCGAGTGCGGCGCCCTTGGCGGCGACAAACTGCAGATGTGATCGGCTTTTGGACAATCCCGTGAAAAAGCGCCGGCTAGTCGGCGAACCGTGATTGCCGATTCAAGTCGAATTGTCTTGACGTGCGTGCGTGGCTGCGTGTATAAAGGACGCGCAGGATTGTCAGGTAGTGGAATTGCTGGTCCGTCGTAGCCGCTTAGGCGGTACTCCTCAGGTCTTCTTTACCCCCCTTCTTGAAGTTCTCGCATTTGGGCACAAGCCTTTCGTAAATTTTTTAGGAATTTAGTAGACATGAGTACAGGTACCGTTAAATGGTTCAACGACGCCAAGGGTTTTGGCTTTATCACCCCCGACGGCGGCGGCAAGGATCTGTTTGCGCACTTCTCGGCAATTCAGGGCAACGGCTTCAAGAGCCTCCAGGAAAACCAGAAAGTGACTTTCGACATCACCGCCGGCCAAAAAGGCGACCAGGCTGTCAATATCAAGCCGATCGAGTAACTGTTTAGGTGAACGAATGAAAAAGCCCGGGGAACCGGGCTTTTTTTTCGCGTTGCGCTGGCGCGCGCCTACGTCTGACGCACGCAATCCACGTGATAGCGCCCGTCCCCCTCTTTCACCAGCCCGTGAATGTCGGTCTCAAATCCCGGGAACCTGGTATTGAAGTCGCGCGCGAACTGCAGGTAGCGCACGATGGTCGCGTTGAAACGCTCCCCCGGGATCAGCAGCGGAATGCCGGGCGGATAGGGTGTGACCAGGACACTGGTGACGCGACCCTCCAAATGGTCGATTTCCACACGGTCGATCTCGTGGTGCGCCATGGCGGCGAACGCGTCAGAAGGCTTCATTGCCGGCTGCATGTCGGATAAGTACATTTCGGTGGTAACGCGCGCCACGTCGTTCGCCCGGTACATGCCGTGGATCTGCTCGCACAGGTCGCGCAGGCCGAGTTTCTCATAGCGCGGGTGCTTCTGGCAGAATTCCGGCAGCGCGCGCCAGACCGGCTGATTCTTGTCGTAATCGTCTTTGAACTGCTGCAGCGCGGTCACCAGCGTGTTCCACCGCCCCTTGGTGATACCGATGGTAAACATGATGAAGAACGAATACAGGCCTGTCTTCTCGACGATAACGCCGTGTTCGGCCAGGTACCTTGTGACGATTGCCGCCGGAATGCCGGACTTGGCGAACTTGCCCGACACGTCCAGGCCCGGGGTGATAACCGTGGCTTTGATCGGGTCGAGCATGTTGAAGCCGGGCGCGAGATTGCCGAAGCCGTGCCATTTTTCGCTGGCCTTCAGCACCCAATCCTCGCGCGACCCGATGCCTTCCGCGGCAATCTTCTCCGGTCCCCACACCTTGAACCACCAGTCCCGGCCCCATTCGGCGTCGACCTTGCGCATGGCACGCCTGAAATCGAGCGCTTCCAGAATCGACTCCTCCACCAGCGCCGTGCCGCCGGGAGGTTCCATCATCGCCGCCGCCACGTCGCAGGAGGCGATAATCGCGTACTGCGGCGAGGTCGAAGTGTGCATCAGGTAGGCCTCGTTGAAAGCGTGTTCGTCCAGTTTCTGCGTTTCCGATTCCTGCACCAGGATTTGCGACGCCTGCGAAATGCCAGCAAGCAGCTTGTGCGTCGAATGCGTGGCAAATATGATCGCGTCCTTGGTGCGCGGCCGGTCCTTGCCGATGGCATGCATGTCCCGATAGAACTCGTGGAACGTCGCATGCGGCAACCAGGCCTCATCGAAGTGCAGCGTGTCGATCGACGAATTTAGCGTCTGCTTCAGCATTTCGACGTTGTAGACCACGCCGTCGTAGGTGCTTTGCGTGATGGTGAGTATGCGCGGCTTCTTGCGCTTGGCAGCGCGGGCGAACGGGTTGGCTTCGATCTTCTTCTGGATGTTCTCGGGGCTGAACGCTTCGAGCGGGATCGGGCCGATGATGCCCAGATGGTTGCGCGTCGGCGTGAGGAACACCGGAATGGCGCCGGTCATGGTGATCGCATGCAGGATCGACACATGGCAGTTGCGGTCGACGACGACGATATCGTCTGGCGCGACATTGGCGTGCCAGACCATCTTGTTCGAGGTGGAGGTGCCGTTGGTGACAAAGAAACAGTGATCGGCGCCGAATATGCGCGCGGCATTTCTTTCGGACGCCGCCACCGGCCCGGTATGGTCGAGCAACTGGCCGAGTTCGTCCACCGCGTTGCACACGTCGGCACGCAGCATGTTCTCGCCGAAGAACTGGTGGAACATTTGCCCCACCGGGCTTTTCAGGAACGCCACCCCGCCCGAGTGCCCCGGACAGTGCCAGGAATACGATCCATCCTGCGCGTAATGCACCAGTGCACGGAAAAACGGCGGCGACAGTCCGTCGAGGTAGGCGCGCGCCTCGCGAATGATGTGGCGCGCGACGAACTCGGGCGTGTCTTCGAACATATGGATGAAGCCATGCAGCTCGCGCAGAATATCGTTGGGAATATGGCGCGAGGTGCGCGTTTCGCCGTAAAGATAGATCGGGATGTCGGCGTTGCGAAAGCGGATCTCCTCGATGAAGGTGCGCAGGTTCAGCACCGCCGGGTCGAGCTCGGGCCCCGGAGTAAATTCCTCGTCGTCAATCGACAGGATGAAAGCCGACGCGCGGCTCTGCTGCTGCGCGAACTGCGACAGATCGCCGTAACTCGTCACGCCGAGCACTTCCATGCCTTCGTCTTCCATCGCCTTGGCAAGCGCCCGGATGCCGAGGCCGCTGGTGTTCTCGGAGCGGAAGTCTTCGTCGATGATGACGATGGGAAAACGGAATTTCATGCGGTTCTCCGGGCTTTGAACCAAAGTGGGCCTTCCGCTGAAGGCATCGGACTAGAATTGATTTCAGGCACGCAAATGCAGGCGGGCGCCTGCCCTCGGCGCTCTGCACGCGCTCACAGGTGCACACGAAACATTGCGCACGTCTGCGCGTTGGAAGTTTGAAGTTTGGATCATGTTGTTCAAAGCGATGTGGCTGCCCCGTCCAATTTCGGCCGGATTATACCTCCGTCTACCATGGGTCAAGCGGAATTATTGCCACCCCCGACACGCGTTACTCGGGCGGTTGCCGACATGCGGAGTTTGGACTACCCTTTGGCCCACCGTTTGAGAGCGAGCAGCGGCCGCGATTGGCGGGTCCGCGGCTCCTTCAGCGCAAGGATCATTGGGGGAACGATGAAAATCTTGGATGCGTTTGATTACGTCGTCGTCGGCGCCGGTACCGCCGGCTGCCTGCTCGCCAACCGCTTGTCCGCCGACCCGAATAATTCGGTGCTGCTGCTCGAGGCGGGCGGCAAGGACGACTGGATCTGGATCCACATCCCGGTGGGTTATCTCTATTGCATAGGGGATCCCCGCACCGACTGGTGCTACAAGACCGAGCCTGACCCCGGACTCAACGGCCGCTCCATCCTGTACGCGCGCGGCCGGGTACTGGGCGGCAGTTCGTCGATCAATGCGATGCTCTACCTGCGCGGCCAGAGCCGCGACTATGACGAGTGGGCGCGGCAGACGGGCGACCCCGGCTGGTCGTGGCAAAATGTGCTGCCTGTGTTCAAGGAATCCGAGGATCACTGGGGCGGAGCGAATGAATTCCACGGCGCACGTATAGCGACCGACAGCGCGGGTCATGAATGGCGCGTGGAACGCCAGCGCCTGTCATGGGAGATACTCGATGCGTTCCGTAATGCTGCCGCCGAAGCCGGCATCGTCAAGATCGAGGACTTCAATTGCGGCGACAACAGCGGCAGCGCGAAGTTCGAAGTGAACCAGAAGAGCGGCGTGCGCGTAAGCAGCGCCAAGGCGTTCCTGCGCCCGGCAATGCGCCGGCCCAACCTGACCGTGATCACGCTCGCGCAAGTGAAGAAATTGCGCATCGAGGCGAGGCGCGCGCTGGGAGTGGAGTTCTTTCAAGGCAACGAGGAAGTCTATGCCGCTGCCCGGCGGGAAACCATCCTCGCGGCGGGCGCAATCGGCAGTCCGCAGATCCTGCAGCTCTCCGGCGTCGGGCCGGGCGCACTGCTCACGCAGCACGGCATTCCCGTGGTGCACGAGCTCGCCGTGGGCGAAAACCTGCAGGACCACCTGCAGCTACGCGCGGCGTTCAAAGTGAAGAACGTGCGCACGCTCAATACCATGGCCAATTCCTGGTGGGGGAAGGCGAAAATGGCGCTTGAATACGCGGTCTATCGCACCGGCCCCTTGACCATGGCGCCATCCCAACTCGGTGCGTTCGTGAAGAGCGATCCTGCGCAGGACTCGCCCAACCTAGAATTCCACGTGCAACCGCTGTCGCTGGAAAAATTCGGCGACCCCTTGCATCCCTTCCCCGCATTCACCGCGAGCGTGTGTAACCTGAGGCCGGCCTCGCGCGGCCACCTGCGCATCAAGTCTGCAGACCCGCGCGCGAGTCCCGCCATCATGCTGAACTATCTCTCCGCGCCGCAGGACCAGCAAATTGCGGTTCACTCGCTGCGGCTGGCGCGGCGCATCGTGCTCGGCACCGAGGTCATGAAGAAATATGCGCCCGAGGAATTCCTGCCGGGTCCGGCGTTCCAGACGGAGGAGGAACTGGTCAAGGCTGCCGGCAATGTGGGCACCACCATCTTCCATCCGGTGGGCACCTGCAAGATGGGGCGCGCGGACGATCCGAGCGCCGTGGTCGACCCGCAACTGCGCGTACGCGGCATCGATGCGCTGCGGGTGATCGACGCCTCGATCATGCCGACGATTACCTCGGGCAATACCAACTCGCCGACGCTGATGATTGCAGAGCGCGGCGCGATGTTGGTGCTGGGGAAAGGAGGGTCAGAGTAACTTTTCCGATAGCGATTGAGTTCTTGCATCCTTCGCGAATCGGGAAGAGTCACGCCGACTCCGTTTCTTCCTTAGGGAAACTCTGGAAAAAGGGCCCATGGCCCCCTTTTGCTATCCCCCCATCTCAGTGAAAAACTTCGGCCGAGAAACCATCGTCCGAGGATTTTCAGACGTTACTTAGATCATCAGGTATTTCTGCTTGATTTCCTCGTTGGCTGCGAGCTCGCGCATCGTACCTTGAAAGCGAATGCGCCCTTTTTCTATTACATACGCGCGATCGGATATTTCTGTGGCGAAATGCATGTTCTGCTCGGCAAACAAGATGGTCAGCCCCATGCTCTTCAATGCCTTGATCTGGCGCGTCAGCTCCTGTACCACCACCGGCGCCACGCCCTCGACCGGTTCGTCGAGCAAGAGGAGCGACGGGTTGCCCATCAAGGTGCGGCCGATGGTCAGCATTTGCTGTTCGCCGCCCGAAAGATAGCCCCCCAGTCGCGCATTGAGCGGTCGCAGCGCCGGAAACAGTTCGTAGATCCGCTCCACCGACCATTGTGCCGGAACGCCAGGCGCGCCCTCTTTGATCGCGATTTCGAGGTTTTCGCGCACCGTCAGGTCCGGAAAGATCAGGCGCTCGTCAGGCACGTAACCCACGCCCAGGCGCGCGATCTCGTAGGGCGCAAGCCCGATCAGGTTTACGCCGTTGAAGCTGATGCTGCCCGCGCTCGCCGGGGCGAGCGACATGATGCTTTTCAGCGTGGTCGTCTTGCCGGCACCGTTGCGCCCGAGCAGGCAGACCGATTCGCCCTGATTCACCTCGAGCGACACATCGAACAGAATGTGGCTCGTTTCGTAATGCGTGTGTATGCCGGCGAGTACCAGGCGGCTGCTCATGCGTGGTGCTCGCCGAGATAGACCTTTTGCGCAGTTTCGTTGGCGCGCACCTCCGCAGGCGTGCCCTGCACCACAATTTCGCCGCGATGCAGCAGCGTGAGCTTGCGCGCATGATTGAACACGATGCCCATGTCATGCTCGGTAAACAGGACAGTGAGCCGGAGCTCGCGGTTGAGCCGGTCGACCAGTTCCATCGTGCCACGCGCCTCGTCGATCGACATCCCCGCGGTCGGCTCATCCAGAAACAGCAGGCGCGGCTTGCCGGCAAGCGCAATCGCGAGTTCGAGGCGCTTCTTGTCGCCCTGCGCGAGTTCGCCGGCAACGAGCCCGTGTTTCGCCCCGAGTCCGCTCAGTTCGAGCACACGCGCGGTCTCTTCGATGCCGACCCGGGCCGCACTGCCGAAGATATCGAACGAGCGCCGCATCTGCGCGTGGACCGCCGAGCGCACGTTATCGGCGACTGTCATCTTGGCGAAGATACTGCTCACCTGGAATGCGCGTGAAATTCCCATGCGCGCAATCCTGTGCGGCGGCCAGTTGGTGATGTCCTGCCCTTCGAACACCACCTTGCCCGCATCGCAGCGATGATATCCGGTGAGCAGATTCATCAATGTGCTCTTGCCGGCCCCATTGGGCCCGATAATAGCCGACTGCTCGCCCTCTTCCATGGAGAAGTTCACGTTGCGGGTCACGTGAACGCCGCCGAAGTGCTTGTGCAGATCGGTGACCTCGAGTATCGCCGCCATAACTATGGTTTCTCCGCCATGCTTGCTGCCTGCTCCATTGCCTGCGCCGCCTCGCCGCGGCGCAGGCGAATGCGCTTTTCAATCAAACCAAGCACGCCGCCCGGCAGAAACAGCACGATCAGAAGAATGACCGTACCAATGGTCAGCGGCCAGTACACCGTGTACATTTTCACGACCGCCTGAAGCATGGTGTAAATCACCGAGCCGACAATGGGGCCGATGAACGCCCCGGCGCCACCGATCAGGGTCATGAACACGGCGATGCCCGATTCCTGCCAGCCGAGCAGACCCGGTGACACACTGCGTGAAAACGGTCCCCACAGCGCCCCTGCCAAGCCGGCGAAGGTGCCGGCAATCACGAAATTCATCAGCATGTGCAGGCGCACGTTGATACCGAGATACGCCGCCCGCCGCTGGTTGTCGCGCAGCGTGCGCATGATGTAACCGAACGGCGACTCGGTGATGCGCCACATCGCGAGCAGCGCGACCACGACGATCGCCAGCGTCAAATAGTAATAGTTGCCCGCGTCCTGAAAATAGAGCGGTGGCAGCAGGCCCTGAATGCCGTCATCGCCCTTGGTGAAGCTGTACCAGGAAAATACGATGTAGAACAGCAGCTCGCCGAAGGCGAGCGAAAGCATGGCGAAATAAATTCCGGTCAGGCGCACGCAGAAAAAACCGACGATGAGCGCGCCCAGGGCGGCTACCGGCGGGCCGACCAGCAGCGACAACAGGAACTCGGGAACGCCAATCGCCCCAGCGGGGGTCTTCAGCGCCGTAAACAGCATCGCCGTCGCGTACGCGCCAAGGCCGAAAAACGCCGCGTGACCGAACGATATTTGCCCCATGTAACCATACAGCAGATTAAAACTCATCGCGAACAGGCCGAGGATCAGAATCTCGGTCCCGACGTGGGTCCAGAATTCCCCCGGCAGCAGCGGCACCAGCAGGAAGAAAACGAGCATGATGAGCGCAAAGCGCCCGGACAAGCCGTACCTGGCGTAGAACCGCGACCACCAGTTGCCGTTGTAGGCGCTCACGTCGATGAACTCAATAGCGCAACTCGGTGCCGAACAGGCCCCACGGGCGCCAGATCAGGACCACGATCAGAATCAGGAAAATCATCGCCAATGCGCCATCGGGCCAGAACAGAATCGAGAACGAGTACACCACGCCGACGATAATCGAAGCCACAAACGTACCGAGCATGCTGCCAAAACCGCCGATCACCACCACCGCGAAACACTGCACGATGATGTCGTGATCGACGCCGAGCGACATCGGCAGCAGCGGCAGGAACACGCCGCTCGCAAGCGCAGCCAGTCCGACTCCCAGTGCAAACACCATTGCGTAGATCATCGGGATGCGGATGCCAAGGGCGCTCACCATATTGCGGCTATAGACCGCCGCGCGCACAATCTTGCCAAAGCGCGTGCGATGCAGAAAATACCACAGGCCCGCGGCGACAGTGACACCGGTGCCGATGATCACGAACTGGTAGGGATTGACCATGGTGTCGAGCATCTCGATCGGCTGCACGCCGAGGTTGATGCGCCGGTTTTCCAGGCCCCAGATGAGTTTGATCACATCGCCCAGGATCAGCACCAGCGCGAACGTAAGCAAAAGCTGCTCCGGCAGCTCGCGCTCATAGGTGTGCCGGATCAGAAAACGCTCCAGCGCGAAGCCGAGCAGCGACATCAGCGCCACCGTGCAAACGATCGCCGGCAGCAGCATCCACGGGCTCGCGCCGAACTGCTCGCTGAGGAAGGTGAAAATCGAGAACGTGACGTAGCCGCTCAGCAGCCACAGCGTGGCATGGGCGAAGTTGAGGATGTTCATCACGCCGAAAATCAGCGACAAGCCGGCCGACAGCAGGAATAGCACCATCGCGCGCGACAGTCCGCTGAACAACTGGAGTGCGTAAGGGGCGATGTCCACGGGGGCAGGGAATCTCGATCGGGGCGCCGGCAAGAATGTCAGCGCGCGGGATTAGCCAGCATCCCGTGCGCTGACCGGCCGCCTCGCTAGGCGCGTTTCTTCTTCAGTTTCTCGACCTCTGCGCAGGTCGGCGTCCACACTTCCTTGGCCTCGACATAGACCATGGTGTCGGGCTTGTAGATCGGGAATGGATAATCGGGCGAATCCCAGACTTCGCCTACGTAGGAGGGCACCTCGAGCTGGTTGCTGCAGTCGCGGAAGGCGCGCTTGCCGCGGCAGGTGTCGATGGTTGCCCCCTTGAGCGCCTTCACAATCGCCTCGGTGCCGATCGAGCCGGCCTTCTTCGCGCCCTGCTCGAGCCCGCCGAGCGCATCGTAATACATGCAGGCCCAGTCATCCGGATAGCCTTCGGGGCCGAACGCAGCGCGGTCGCGCTTGATGTATGCCTGCATGATCGGCTCTTTCAGGTGCGCAAAGAACGGACAGCGCGCGAGCCCGATGATGCCGCGCGGCAGCGTCTTGCGCTGCGCCTTGAGGTCGTTCACCGGAAGCAGGCCGCCCGGGAACGGCACACGTTTAAACAGGCCCATCTGGCCGGCCTGCTGCATGAAAGTCTCGGCGTCCTTGCCGGCGAGCGCGCCAAACATGAAATCGGGTTTGGCTGCCATGATCGCCGTGATATATGAAGTGTAGTCGGTTTCGCCCAGCTTGAACCACAACTGGCGAGTTTCCTTGATGCCGGGAGCGATCTTGGCGAGGCCGGTGGTGAAGCCTTTGTGCGTATCCCGGCCCCACTCGTAGTCCTGCCCCAGGGAAACGTAGGTCTTCCACTTGTTCTTCTTTGCCATGCGCGACACGGCAACGAGCACCGCACCCGACTGCATGTTGCTGTCGGGACAGAACTGGTAGGTGTAGGGCGTGTAGTTCTCCTGCGTGATCTTGGAGCTGTTGGAGGTCGCCGAGAAATGCAGCACCTTGTGCTCGTGGATGATCTCCTGGATCGCCAGCGCGACCGCGCTCGAATAAGTGCCGAAGATACCATCCACCTTGTCGTTCAGGATCAGCGATTTCGCTTCGCGCGCGCCGACGTCGGGCTTGGTTTCGTCGTCGCGATAAATCATCTGCACCTGATGCTTGCCCAGCAGGCCGCCGCGCTTGTTGAGTTCGGCGATCGCGACCGGCAGTCCCTTGATGCAGTGCGCCATGTAATTCGCCCCGGTGCCGGTCGAGGGCAGGAGCACGCCGAGCTTGTAGGGTTTTGCCGCCTGCGCGGCGACGAAACGCGGCGTCAGCGTCAGCACCCCTGCCGCCACAGTCGAAAAAATAAAATCGCGGCGGCTTACACCCAGCTTATCGATAAAGCCGTCCCACTTCCTGTCGCTGTGCGTCATGGCTGTTCTCCGATTGATGTAATCGCGCCACTGACACCGCTTGACCGACGCTTCTCGATAATTTGCGGTGTATCTGTGGCACGCGCAAAACACGGAAACCGAGCCGCCTGGTGTTTCGAAGGTCCCCGTCAGGCGCCACTGCGCCGCTGACTGGGTCGACTCGGGTATCGTCAGTCCATCGTAGAGCAGGGTTATACTGAAGTCAAGAACACACGCCGATAAGAGGCGCCGATTGAACCGAGGACTATTGCAGAGGGGATGTTGTGCGAGAAATTGAATTCCGCTTGAAGCGGGAGTTTGTGCAGCTAAACCAGCTGCTGAAGCTGGCGGGCCTGTGCGAGAGCGGCGGCGCGGGAAAGGCAATGGTTGCTGGCGGCGTAGTTTTGGTGGATGGAGCGCTGGAGTTGCGCAAGACCTGCAAGATCCGGGTGGGGCAGGTGGTCAGCACGGGCGATGTGCGGATCAGCGTGGCGGCGCAGGAACCCGCGCAGGACTGACTCGTGTCGGCGCCAAGGGTCAGATTATCAGTTGTAGACAGTAGATTGAATGAAATCGCGAAGCTTTCGATCTATTGCGAGATTGCATGCGCGGGGGATATACGCCCCGAAGGAAGTCCCCTTGGAGGACAAGGGGGGCCCCCTTGTTCGTGTGTAACTGGCTTTTCTTCAGCCGAAGACACGTTGTTTGTTTCGGGCTTGTCCGATCTAAGTATTCTGGACGACGATATTCGGAAACTTCGATGTCATGTCCTTCGCCTGCTCCGAGATCTTGACCGCGACGCGGCGCGCGATCTTCCTGTAGATCTCGGCGATGCGGCCGTCGGGGTCAGCAACCACGGTAGGTGTGCCCGAATCGGTCTGCTCGCGTATGCCAAGGTCAAGCGGCAGCGCGCCGAGCAACTCGGTGTTGTAGTCCTTGCACATCTTCTCCGCCCCGCCGGCGCCGAAGATGTGCTCCTCGTGGCCGCAATTCGAGCAGATGTGGATGCTCATGTTCTCGACGATGCCGATGATGGGTATGCCGACCTTCTCGAACATCTTCAGGCCCTTCCTCGCATCGATGAGGGCGATGTCCTGCGGCGTGGTGACGATCACCGCGCCCGTGACTGGTACCTTCTGCGCGAGCGTCAATTGAATGTCGCCGGTACCTGGCGGCAGATCCACCACCAGGTAATCCACGCCCTGCCAGTGCGTGTCCTTCAGCAATTGCTCCAGCGCCTGGGTCACCATCGGGCCGCGCCACACCATCGGCGTATCGGCCTCGATCATGAAACCGATGGATATCGCCTGCACGCCATGTCCGATCATGGGTTCCAGGGTTTTGCCATCGAGCGATTCGGGCCGCCCGGTGATGCCAAGCATGGTCGGCTGAGAGGGACCATAGATGTCGGCATCGAGTATGCCCACGCGCGCCCCTTCGGCCGCGAGCGCTAGCGCCAGATTCACCGCGGTCGTGGACTTGCCTACGCCACCCTTGCCCGAGGCGACGGCGATGATGTTCTTCACCTCGGGTATCAGCTTGACCCCGCGCTGCACGCTGTGCGAAACGATCTTGCTCGCGACGTTGACCGTGACCTTGCCCACGCCGGCGATGGCACGGAGTTTGGCCTGCACCATCTCGCGGATCGGCCCGATCTGGGTCTTGGCGGGATAACCCAGCTCGATATCGAGCGCGACATCGTTGCCGCTCACTTTGATGTTGCGCGCGGACTTGGTGGCGAGAAAATCCTTCTGCGTGTTGGGATCGGTGATTTCCTTAAGGGCGGTCTGGATCTGCAACTCTGAAACTGACATGCACGAACTCCTCGGCGCTATGGCCGCGCCAACTGACCGGCACGGTAAAAGTGATTCATTTTAATGGATAAGCGGGGTTCTGCGCGATACAATTAGCGGCTCCTGGGTCGCGGTCTATGTCCATGCTGCGAAGTCGGTCTTGTCATCTGCAGCCAAATAAGAAATGAAGCGCAAACTCTTCGTCACCACCGCCCTGCCGTACGCCAACGGCTCGTTTCACATCGGCCATATTATGGAATACATCCAGGCCGACGTCTGGGTGCGCTTTCAGCGCATGCAGGGCAACGACGTGCATTTCGTCTGCGCCGACGACGCCCATGGTGCGCCCATCATGCTCAAGGCAGAAGCCGAGGGCGTGACGCCGCAGGAACTGGTCGCCCGCATCGCGGCCGAGCGGCCGAAGTACCTGCAGGGCTTCCACATCGGTTTCGACAACTGGCACACGACCGATTCGCCCGAGAATACCGAGTTCTCCCAGGACATATACCGCAAACTCAAAGCCGCGGGCCTCGTATATACCAAACCGGTCGAGCAGTTCTACGACCCGGTGAAGAACATGTTTCTTCCCGACCGCTACATCAAGGGCGAATGCCCGAAGTGCGGCGCCAAGGACCAGTACGGCGACGCCTGCGAGAACTGCAGCTCGGTCTATTCGCCGACCGACCTGACGAATCCCTATTCGACGCTATCTGGCGCCACTCCGGTACTGAAGACTTCGGAGCACTACTTTTTCAAGCTGTCCGACAAGGAATGCGTCGGCTTCTTGCGCGAATGGCTCGCGGGCAAACGCACGGACGGAAAGATTCCGGTGCAACCGGAAGTCGCGAACAAAGCAAAGGAGTGGCTCGAAGGCAAGGGAGACAAGGCGCTCGGCGACTGGGACATCTCGCGCGACGAGCCCTATTTCGGCATCCCGATACCCGACGCGCCGGGCAAGTATTTCTATGTCTGGCTCGATGCGCCGATCGGCTATCTCGCTTCCTTAAAGAATTATTTTGACTCTGGCAAAGCCAAGTTAAACGGCGAATCGCGCACTTTCAAAGAGTTCCTCGCAGCGAGCGACACAGAACAAATTCACTTCATCGGCAAAGACATCATCTACTTCCACACTCTGTTCTGGCCGGCGACGCTCAAGTTCGCCGGTTACAAGATTCCGAACAACGTGTACGTGCACGGATTCATCACGGTGTCGGGCGAAAAGATGTCGAAGAGCCGCGGTACCGGAATCAGCCCGTTGCGCTACCTCGATATCGGCATGAACCCGGAGTGGCTGCGCTATTACATTGCGGCGAAGCTCAATGCGAACGTCGAGGACGTTGATTTCAATCCCGACGATTTCATCGCCCGGGTCAATAGTGATCTGGTGGGAAAGTACGTGAATATTGCGAGCCGGGCTGCAAATTTCATCACCAAGCACTTTAGCGGCCAATTGAAATACGATGGCGACACCGCACCGCTCGCAGAAGGAGCTCGCGTTTCCGCCCTGCTTGTGCGCGACAGCTACGAGACGCGCGAATTCGGCAAGGCAATACGCGAAGTGATGGCGATCGCGGACCGTCTCAATCGGGAATTCGATGCTCGCCAACCCTGGATTCTCGCCAAGGATCAGGCCAAGCTAAGTGAACTGCAGGACGTGTGCTCGCGCGTCCTCCATGGTTTCAAGCTGCTTACTGTGCTGCTCGCACCCGTTCTGCCGCGACTTGCCGAGCGTGTAGCAAAGGAGCTGTTCGGGCTTGAGCGCACCTTTATGTGGTCCGATGCGGAATACCTGCCTCAAAACATACGACCTTACCGACACCTGATGACACGCGTCGATCCGAATCAACTCGATGCACTGTTCGACATCGAAATGGAAATCCCGAAAATGACCGCCTCCACGCCGCATCCGAGCACTCCGCCGAGCACGCAGATCGCTAGTCCCGCCGTCCCCGCAACGATTTCCATCGACGACTTTGCCAAGATCGACCTGCGTGTCGCCAGAATCGTCAAAGCTGAAAGCGTCGAAGGCGCCGACAAGTTGCTCAAGCTCACACTTGACATCGGCACCGAAGCGCGCACCGTATTCGCCGGCATCAAGTCGGCCTACGACCCTGCCGCGCTGGAGGGCAGGCTGACCGTGATGGTCGCCAACCTCGCGCCACGCAAAATGCGGTTCGGAGTATCGCAGGGAATGATACTCGCGGCCTCGGGCGAAGGACCGGGGATATTCCTCCTCGCGCCCGACAGCGGCGCACAACCGGGGATGAAAGCGAAGTAATTGCCCCGCGGGGGCAACTCAAGTTCCAGTCCGCGAAGTAGCCCCGCATGGCAGGGCTACTTCCGCAGCAACGTGCGCTTACTTCGCGCGCGTACCTATGACCTCGATCACCACGCGGCGGTCGGGCTGCAGACAGGCGATGACTTTCTTGCTCTTTGCGCCTTTGCAGGCGCCAGGCTTGGTCACCGGTTCCTTCTTGCCCTTGCCGTCGGTGGAAACCCTGTTGGCCGGGACGCCATGCGCGACCAGATACGCCTTCACCGATTCAGCACGGCGCTGCGACAGTTTCAGGTTGTAGGCATCGCTGCCGATCCTGTCCGTATGGCCGACGGCGATGATGCTATCGATGTTGATCGCCTTCATGCTGCGGATCAGCTCATCGAGCTTCGCCTTGCCTTCGGGTTTGAGCGAAGACTTGTTGAAATCGAACAGCGCGTCCGCTGACAGCGTGGCTTTCTGCGCGACCGGCTTCGGCGCGGCGGCACGCGGCGCGGGCGGACGCGGCGCGGGTTTAGGAGGAGCCGCACGCGGCGGAGTTACCTTAGGTGCGGGTGCGGGCTTTTTCGGGACCAGATCGGGGTCGCATTCCTCGTTCGCCGAGGCCGTCGTCCAACTGCCATTACGCCAGCAAGTTGCGTAACCGTTCTTCCACACGGCGCCGCTTTGGCTCGTTATGTACCCGGAGTTCTGGGCGATCGCATCGGCGGCGACAGCGGCAAGCGCAAACGCAGAAATCGCCGTTAATCGCCATTTCCAAGAACGGCGAACATCAGTATTGTCCATTAGATTTCCTCCCCATATAAGCAATGTTGACCCAAGATTCCCCTCCGGCGGGAGATAATTTCGGCCACGCGCGCCCGCCTCCGAAATACTCGTCATCCCCGCCGCTGCAGTGGAAGTCCTTTTTTCCTCGCCCGACCGGACTAGAGCTTAGCGCACGCAAGCACATGTTATGCGTATTATATTAATGCTGCAATCATATTTTATATGTGTTTTGTGATATATTGATTAACATTAAGTTATAATGTTAATTGCATCATCATGCATGTACTGCGACTGTCGGACGGAAAATTCGCCATGGAACGCAAGACGGCCCGATTCACGATTCTGATCGATCCGCGGAAAAAGCAGATGTTTGAAGAGATCTGTGCCGAGCAGGACATCACGCCTTCACAGGTGGTGCGCCAGCTGATACGCGAATACATCATCGGAAATGCGGGGAATCGGGAACTCCCGGCGTGGCTCCTGAATGCAGCACAAAAACGGGCAGCGCCCAAGTCATGACGCTCCCGATATGCCTGGGGCAGCAGCGCGCCGGTCAAGGCCGAGCGCCTCATACTAAATATACGAACAGAAGCGCGGCAATCCAGTAATGGGAGCGTAACAATCGGCCTGCGGCCGTAACTCCCGCGTGTTTGATACACCGTTTTCAGACGCTCTTGAAAATTGGTGCGTGCGTAAAAGCGGTACTCCTCGCGTTGAGCGTTCGAGTAGGAGGAGATGGACGGCTATTCGAGCCCAAATCTGATTGCCGCGTGCTACGCGGCCGGGGCTCTTTCGGCTCTGCTCGCGCGTTGGTCGGGCCGACTCGCCCTCACAGTGGGCCACCTGGCCGCGCTTGCAGGAGCCGTCGCAGGCATCGGCGTCTCGCTCGGCGTGCTCCTCGGCGACCCGGGCCGCACATGGACCCAACCGCTACCTGACCTGTTCCCGTTCGCTCGGCTCTCGCTCGCGCTGGACGCCCTCTCGGCCTTCTTCGTGCTCGTCATCTCCATCGTGGCCGTGGCGGCGGCCATCTATGGTCCGGCTTACCTCCGCGCACACACGCCCGACGCGGGTCCGGCGCGGCAGGCGGCGCAGGTATTCGCGCTCAATGTGTTCCTAGGCTGTATGGTTTTCGTCTGCTGCGCAGGCGACGCGCTCAGCTTTCTCCTGTGCTGGGAAGGCATGACGCTCGCGAGCTACGTCCTCGTTGTCTGCGACGATCGCGATGGCGAGAACGCGCGCGCCGGTCTCCTCTACATGGTCATGACCCACGGTGGGACGGCCCTGCTTCTGGTCGCATTTCTTGCCTTGACCGAGCGGGCTGGGGCGTTCGACTTTACGGCCCTGCGCGCCGCGGCCGCTGGGCTCGATGGCACAACACGAACGACGCTGTTCTTCCTCGCGCTTGGGGGCTTCGCCACCAAGGCCGGTGTGGTTCCTCTGCACGTCTGGCTCCCCCGCGCGCACCCTGCGGCCCCAAGCCACGTCTCCGCGCTGATGTCGGGCGTCATGCTCAAGGTCGCAATCTACGGGATACTGCGCTTTGGCTTCGACCTCCTCGCGCCGGTTGCAGGACCGCTCCCGGCCTCCTGGGGATGGACGGTGCTCGTCGCCGGCACGATTTCGGCCGTGCTCGGCGTGCTCTACGCGCTGCAGCAGCACGACCTCAAACGCCTGCTCGCATTCCACAGTGTCGAGAACATCGGGATCATCCTCATCGGGGTAGGGCTGGCGATGATATTGTGGCGTCGGGAGGACGCAGGCGGCGCCCTCGCCACCGTCGCGCTCACCGCTGCACTTCTTCACACCGTCAACCACGCGGCATTCAAGGGGCTCCTCTTCCTCGGCGCTGGCAGCGTCCTTTGTCGCACGCACCTGCGCAACATGGAGGAACTCGGCGGACTCGCCCGGCGCATGCCTTGGACGGCCGGGCTGTTCCTGCTTGGAGCCATTGCGATCTCCGCCCTCCCCCCACTCAATGGATTCGTGAGCGAGTGGCTTACCTTCCAGGCTCTCCTCGGCGGCGCGAGCCGCTTCCACGGTCCCGCCGGGCTCGTTATCGTCTTTTCCGCAGCGATGCTCGCGCTCACGGGAGGTCTCGCCGCCACCTGCTTCGCCAAGGCATTCGGCGTCACCTTTCTCGGACGCCCACGAACGCCCCACGCCGAGCGCGCCACCGAAGCACCGACGTCGATGCTCGCCGGCATGATGTGGCTCGCGGCGTTGTGCGTGGGTCTGGGCGTCGCACCGGGCTACGCGGTGCGACTGCTCGACGCGCCGACGGCTGGACTGCTCCACGGTCCCGGGGCAAGCGCTGTCGTGACAGCCTACGGGCCGCTGGTGCTGTCGACGGCGCCGACCCCAGGTGGGACGCTCGCCACGGCTATATCGATGACGATGGTGGCCGCGCTCCTCATCGGGCTCGCCGCAATTGCGTGGGTTCTGCGGCGCGGACTGCGGCGTTCCCCGCCGCGCCCCGCGCCGACGTGGACCTGCGGCATGCGTCCCACTGCACGCTTTGACTACACGGCGACAGCGTTTGCCAAGCCGCTGCGGCTCGTCTTCGCGGCGCTCTACCGTCCCCGCCGCGCGGTGATTCGCGAACCTGCCGGGACAGTGTACGTCCTCGCGCGCATCCACTACGCCGGCGAGGTCGTGGACTTGAGCGAGACGCAAATCTACCACCGCGTCCAGCGCGGCATCACGGTGCTCTCGCGCACCATACGCCTGCGGAGCACCGGCCGCATACACGGATACATCGGCTTCGTGCTCGGTGCGCTCTTCCTGGCACTGCTGCTATTCGGGGTGGCCGAAAAATGACCGGCGCGAGACCGTTCGAACTCGTGCTCCTCGAGCTCATCTTCCTGGTCTTGCTCGGTCCGCTCGTCACGGGCACCATCCAAAAGCTCAAGGCCCGGCTCCAGTGCCGGCAAGGGGCCGGGATCCTGCAGCCGTACCTTGACCTCGCAAAGCTGTTCCGCAAGGGCACGGTGCAAGCGGATACAGTTTCCGGCTTTTTCTACTCGATTCCGGTGCTCGTCCTTGCGGCCACGGTGGCCGCAGGCGCACTCGTTCCAGTTCTTCGCGCTGGGCCACCAGCCTTTCCCTTGGGCGACGCCTTGATGCTCCTTGGCCTGCTCGCACTGGCGCGCTTTCTCACGGCGATCGGTGCTTTTGACGCTGGCGGCGCGTTTGGAGGCATGGGGGCCTCGCGCGAGATGACGATCGCACCGCTGGTCGAGCCGGTATTGATGATGGTCGTGTTCTCGACCGCGATAGCCGCCGGGACGACGGAGCTCGGCGCACTTGCAGCGCACCGCGGGACATCGTGGATCTTCGCCTGGCGTGCGGCGGACTTCCTCGGTTTTGCCGCCATGCTGGTGTTGCTCCCGGCTGAGACCGGCCGCATCCCGGTTGACAACCCGGACACCCATCTCGAACTCACGATGCTGCACGAAGGCATGCTGCTCGAGCACTCCGGGCCCGGGCTCGGCTGCATGGTGCTCGCCTCCCACACGCGACAGATAGTGACCCTCGGCCTGGTAGCGGCCCTATTCTTCCCGATCGCGGCAGGCGGCGCGGGCGCTACGGAGCTGCTGCTTGGCGCCGGCGCGTTCGCCGCGAAGATCCTGGTGCTCGCGATCTTTCTCGCGCTGGTCGAATCGTCCTACGCCAAGCTGCGATTGTTCCGCGTGCCGCAGTACCTCGGCATCGGCTTCGTCTGCGCCTTCACGGCGCTCGCCCTGAGAATCCTATGAACGCCGAGACGGTCCAGGCAATTATCGACGACCTCGGCGCGCTGCTGTTGTTTACGATGATCCTCATCGTCGCGGCAAGCCAGATCTCGCGCGCGATCTATGCGGTGGCGGCGCAGTCGCTCTTCATCGCAATTGCGGGCGCAGTCCTCGCAACGGCCACCGGCAACATGGACCTCTGGGTGATTGCGGGCGTCACGCTCGCCGTCAAGGCCATCGTGCTGCCGTGGGTCTTGCACTTGGTCGTCCGGCGCATGAATGTGCGGCGCGAAGTCGAGCCCGTGATCCCCATCGCCGCGACGCTCGTCCTCGCCTTGATGGTCGTCGTGATGTCGTTCCATTTGAGTGCCTCGATCGGCACCGTGCGCCAGGCGATCACCGGCAACGCTCTTCCCGTCGGTATCGCCCTTACCCTGACTGGTGTGCTGGTCATGGCGACCCGCAAGACGGCGCTGACGCAGATGGTGGGCCTGTTCGCCTCCGAGAACGGGATCTTCTTCACGGCGATGGCGGTGACACAGGGCATGCCGCTCATCATCGAAATCGGCGTGATCCTCGACGTTATCCTCGCCGCGCTCGTCATGACGATCATGGTGCTCCGGGTACGCTCAACGGTCGACGCCGACATCGCGGACCTGGACCGACTCAAGGGATGAACCATGGCTGAGACGCTCCTGTGGGTCCTGCCGCTCGTGCCGACCGTCACGGCGCTCGCCATGCTGGCGACGCGCAGGCGCCGCATCCTCTCGCTCTTGGACGTCTGCGGCTCTGCGCTGCTGGCCGCGCTCACGCTCGTGCTTGCGCGCGAAGTGGCCGCCGACGGCCCGCGCGCGCTCGGCGTCCTGCGCCTGGACGACCTCGGGCTCGTCTTCCTGCTCCTCCTCGTCGTCCTCAACCTGGCTGTTTCCCTCTACACCATAGGGTGGCTCAGGCAAGCGGTAGCGGTCGGCAACATGAAGGCCAGGTCCCTGCGGTCCTACTTCGTTCTCGTCCACGCCTTCGTCGCAACCATGGTCGTGACGATCCTCGCCGACAACCTCGGCATCCTCTGGATCGCGATGGAAGGCACAACCATCACCTCGGCCGTCCTAATCGGCTACCACGGCCATCGGCACGGCCTGGAGGCGGCGTGGAAGTACATCATCGTGACGACCATCGGCATCTCCTTCGGCCTGTTCGGCACGGTGCTCATCTATGCCGCTGCCGCCGATGTCATGGGAGGCGCGGGCGCGATGAGTTGGACGGCGATCATGCAGGTGGCTCCGAAGCTTGATCCGGGTATCGTGCGCATCGGTTTCATCTTCGTCATCATCGGCTACGGCACCAAAGCGGGTCTCGCGCCCATGCACCTGTGGCTGCCGGACGCCCACAGCCAAGCGCCCACGCCGGTCTCCGCGCTGCTCTCGGGCGTGCTCATCAAGTGCGCGCTGCTCGCGATCATCCGCTTTCAGACGATCGCCGCTGCCGCGTGCGGCACCGCGTTCGCCGAAGAGGTACTGCTCGTCTTCGGCCTGACCTCGGTCGTCGTCGCGACGCCGTTCATCCTGGCTCAGCGCGACTTGAAGCGGCTGCTCGGTTACCACAGCGTCGAGCACGTCGGTATCGTGGCGCTCGGTCTGGGCTTCGGCGGCGCCATCGGCACCTACGGCGCACTGCTGCACGTGGTGAACCACGGCGTGACCAAGGCGCTCGCGTTCTTCGCCGCCGGCACCGCCATCGCCCGCTACGGCTCGCGCGACATGCGTTCAATTCGCGGCTTGTTCGCGGTGGCGCCGATCGGCGCGACGCTACTTATGCTTGCGGCGCTGTCGCTTGCCGGCATGCCGCCGTTCTCGATTTTCGTGAGCGAACTCATGGTGCTGCGCGCCGGCATCGGCCACGGACTATGGGTAGCGATCGCGATCTTCCTCGTCATGGTCGTGGTCATATTTGCAGGCCTGCTGCACCATGCCGGGGCGATGGTGTTCGGGGAGCCGAGGGGAGCGGGCCGCAGGCCCGAGGCCTGGTCCCCGCTCGCGGCAATGGTGCTGCTCGCGACGATCATGGTGCTCTTTGGCCTCACCATCCCCGCGAACTTCGACGGTGTCCTTCGGCGCGCTGTGGGGATTGTCGTTGGCTGACTCTGCCCTCATCGATGCGTTGCGCTCGGCGGCGGCGGGCTGCGTGGACACGGAGGTCGGCCCGCGCCCATCGGACCTCACGCTGCGCCTCGAACGCGCGAGCGATCTTCCGGCGATGGCTGCGGTCCTTGTCGCGGAGCATTCGATGGCGCTGGCAACGGTCGTGGCGACCGACGAGACAGCGACACGGGAGGGTGATCTCGCGGTACGCTATGTGTTCGAGCCCACAGCCGCCGGCGCCTCGGACCGGTTCTTGACGTTTCTCGTCTGCGTTGACGCAGCGCGAGCGGAGGTTCCCTCACTGACCACAGTGATCCCGGCCGTCAACTGGCACGAGCGCGAGATGCACGATCTCTTCGGGATCGTACCCGCCGGGCATCCCGATCCCCGAGCGCTCGTGGTCCACGACGGCTGGCCGCAGGGCAGCTTCCCGCTGCGCAAGGCTTTCGACGGGTCGCGGCGCCTCGCGGTCGAGTCCGCCGAAGAATTTCCGCACCTCGTCGCCGAGGGTGAGGGCGTTTTCGAGATCCCGGTCGGACCGATTCACGCCGGAATTATCGAACCCGGACACTTTCGCTTCAGCTCGGTCGGCGAGACCGTGCTGCATCTGGACGCGCGCCTGTTCTACACGCATCGCGGCCTGGAAAAACGCATGGAAGGGCGCTCGCCGCTCGAGGCGTTTTACATCGCCGAGCGTATCTGCGGCGCCTGCTCAATCGCGCACGGCCTGGGATACTGCGAAGCACTGGAGCAAATCGCCGGCGTCGACGCGCCGCCACGGGGCAGGCTCATCCGCAGCATCGCTCTGGAACTCGAGCGGCTCTACAATCACGTCGGCGACATCGGCAACGTCTGCGCCGGAGCCGCGTTCCATTACGGCACCGCCACTGGCGCGCGCTTGAAAGAGCGCCTGCAGCAGATGAACGAGCAGCTCACCGGCAACCGCTTTCTGCGCGGCCTCATGATCCCGGGCGGCGTGCGCCTGGATCTACCCGATGGCCTCCTCCGCATTCTCGCTAGCACGCTAGAGGACACGCTGGCCGGCCTGGACAGCCTGATGGGACGAATCGAATCCAACCCGTCGGTCGTCGATCGGCTCGACGCCACCGGCATACTGACGCACAAGGCGGCGCTGGACCTCGCCCTCGCGGGCGTTGCGGCGCGGGCGAGCGGTGTGAACCGCGACGCGCGCAGAGACCACCCGCACGGCGCCTTCGCGAGCCCCGATGCGCCCGCGTTGCATGTCGTGACCCTCCAGGACGGCGACACAATGGCCCGCGTAAGAGTTCGTCATCTTGAGGCGCAGGAATCGATCCGGTTGATCGGCGAGTTCATCAGGCGGCTCGAACCGGGGTTGTTGCGGGTCGCCCTCCCAGAGCCGCTCCGCGGCGGACGAATCGGGATTTCGGCGATCGAGTCGGCGCGAGGCGAAGCGGTCCATTGGCTGCGCACCGATGCGCTCGGCCGCGTGGATCGATACCACCTGCGCTCGCCGAGCTACCACAACTGGCCGGCCGTGGCCCTGGCCGCCGAGACGGCGATCGTCCCGGATTTTCCGCTCGTCAACAAGAGCTTCGAGCTCTGCTACTCGTGCACGGATCGCTGACATGCTGCGCATGCTGCTAAACGCGCTTCGCACCGGAGTAGTCACGACGCGCTACCCCGCCGAGACTAGCATACCGCCTGAGCGCTTTCGCGGTGCGCCGGTGCTACGCGCGGGCAGCGGCCTGCCCCCTCCCGACATCTGCCCAACGGGTGCGCTCTCCGAGCGTATTGAGAGCGGCAGTCGCCACCTCGCCCTCGATCTCGCGCGCTGCGCCTTTTGCGGCCGCTGCGCCGAGGATCCCTGGGCGGGCGCGGTCACGATGGGACGCGAGTTCGAACTCGCGGCGCGCGCTCGCTCCGATCTGCGCATCGAAGTCGCGGCCGACGCAGCCGACGTTGCAGCGATAGGACCGGCACGCGCGCGGGAAGCCGCGGCCCACGCCTCATCCGAGATCCGCAGGGTACTCGGCCGCTCGCTGCATCTGCGCCACCTCGACGCCGGATCCTGCAACGCCTGCGACTGGGAACTCACCGCGCTCTTGAACCCGGTGTACGACGTGCGGCGGCTTGGCATCGACTTCGTCGCCTCGCCGCGCCACGCGGACGGCGTCATGGTCACCGGCCCGGTCACGCGCAACTTGGAGACCGCGGTGCGCCGCACGCTCGAGGCTGTGCCCGAGCCGCGCATCGTCATCGCCGTGGGCGCCTGCGCCGCGTCCGGGGGCATCGTCGGCGAGGGCTACGCGAGCGCCGGCGGCGTGGACAAAGTGCTGCCGGTCGACGTCTATATCCCCGGCTGCCCGCCGCGGCCCGAGGCAATCATCTTCGGCATCCTCCTCGCGCTCGGGCGGCTCGATGCGCGGCGCGTGTCCCAGGGTGTGATGGGACGGCATCGCGATTGAGTGGCTTCGGCTGCACCGAGAAGCCACTATGGCCTCAAAACGGCCACCGCGACCTGCGCCACCTCGCGCACGACTTGCTCGATCGCGCGCTTGGATTTGGCTTCACTCACGGACGGTCACCGGGGTTCTGGCGCACCGAGGCGTCCAACACCATCAGTGGCGCCTTTGCTCGCGAATCGACTCGACCGCGCCAACCCCTTCCGGCCAGGCCGCGCTGATTTTCTTGGATATCTTTTCGAGTTCGCGCAGAAACGCGCCGACCTCAGCCTGCCTGCGTTTGGAAGTCCTGGTCCCTGGCGCAGGACCCGCAAGTTCGCGCTCGAGCGCGACCGTAACCAGTAGCTTCAATGACTGCCCGCGCTGCGCGGCCGTTGCCTTGGCGCGGCGGAACAGTTCATCGGGCATTTCCAGGGTGGTTTTCATGCATCGCCGGGCTGTGTTGACTAGATGAACCAACATCCCATAAATATGGGCTTCGGTCAATCCGCCGCGTGGACGAGATTCGATGAATGCGCAGACATGACTACTTCTAGCCATGATATCAGCACAAAGAAAGCGCACATCGCCGAGATCAAGGCGCGACTCAGCGAGTACCTTAGCGCCGAGCGCGGCGGCGAGTCCATCGCGGTGTTGCATCACGACACGCCGATCGCGCAGCTCATTCCGGTTCGCGAACGGTCGGCGTTGCGCGTGCGCAAACCGGCGCGCGGCGCCCCGCCGCCTGATCGCTTGCCGGTGCCAAAACGCGCAAAGCTGCATGTGATTGGCGGGCGAGGGTCGACGGCGGATTTCGACCCGAAAGAGGCGCCCTCCGTTTGATGTTATGGAGGTCAGCTAACTGAGGAGGAGCTGCCGCTTACCGGCTTTATGTGAGCTTCGGCTTGTCGGTAGAGTAGGAATGTGGCGCGGTACCCGGACATGCGGAGCCGGTAACAGCTCGGTATGAAGCTCTGGGGACAATTTACCCGTCGATTTACTCGATACACCAACCCGCGAGGGAAAGTGAAATCTGCAAGCACAAATGCGGAGAGAGACTAGGGACGAGTGGGTACGATCAACACACGTGAATCTCTGTTAAACGTCGTCAAATGGAGCAAGCCAAAAGTGCTGACAGGCTTGAACCAAAAGGTGAGCGGCAAGGAATGGCTCTTGG